>ERZ777003.19-NODE-19-length-275046-cov-59.275736_pt1 | contig 275046 bp, 256 predicted proteins | sample MGYA00374956_ERZ777003 | MGnify/ENA primary metagenome ERZ777003 (study PRJEB29302, sample SAMN06268252) | bioreactor metagenome | isolation source: Joint BioEnergy Institute, California, USA | place: USA:Joint BioEnergy Institute, California, USA | collected... | reverse complement strand
CGGGACTTCGTCGCCGCCTGGACCAAGGTGATGAACCTGGACCGCTTCGACCTGCGCGCCTGAGTGCGGAGGGCGCACCGCATCGCGACCTTGGCACGTGCGGTGCGCCATCCTGCATTGACAAACCCGCCGAAGAGGCGAACACTGGAGCCCATGATGGCCGTCCTGACCCTCAGCCTCCTGCTAGGCCTGCTAGCCACCTCCGTGCTGGCCGGCATGGGTCGCCTGCGGTCGTCCGCCCAACTTCGCCCCGTCCGGGTGCGTCGTTAACCGAACCGAAGCGAATTCCCCCTGAAACGGCCAGCGCCTCCCCGCTGGCCGTTTTGCTTTGCGGCCCCGGTTCTTCTCCCGACCTCCGACACCATGACTGCGACGAACGTGTGCTTGCTGCGACTACCGATCCATGGCCCGGCCCTGAACCCGTGGCCGCCGGGCCATGCCTGCGAGGCCGCCGCCGCGCCTGCATCGCGCGTGCGTTCCTGAACCGCATCGACACCGACAGAACCAGCAACACACGACCATGTTGAAAGATCCCAGCCGCAAGTACCGCGCCTTCCCTCCCGTCGGCCTGAAGGACCGCACCTGGCCCGACCGCGTCATCACCCGCCCGCCGGTCTGGATGAGCACCGACCTGCGCGACGGCAACCAGGCGCTGTTCGAGCCGATGAACGTGGCCACCAAGATGCGCCTGTTCGAGACCATCGTGCGCGTGGGCGTCAAGGAGATCGAGGTCGGCTTCCCCTCGGCCTCGCAGATCGACTACGACTTCGTGCGCAAGCTGATCGAGGAAGACCGCATCCCCGAGGACGTCACGATCGAGGTGCTGACCCAGGCACGCGAGGACCTGATCGCGCGCACCTTCGAGTCGCTGCGCGGCGCGCGGCGCGCGATCGTGCACATGTACAACGCCACCGCGCCGGCCTTTCGCCGCATCGTCTTCAACATGACGCCCGACCAGGTGCGCGAGCTCGCGGTGCGCAACGCCCGCCTGATCAAGGAACATGCGGCGCGCCAGCCCGAGACCGAGTGGGTGTTCCAGTACAGCCCCGAGGTGTTCAGCGGCACCGAGCTGCCGGTGGCCAAGGACGTGGTCGACGCGGTGATGGACGTGTGGCAGCCCACGCCCGAGCGCAAGGCCATCGTGAACCTGCCGGCCACGGTGGAGATGAGCACGCCCAACATCTACGCCGACCAGGTCGAGTGGATGCACCGCCACCTCAAGCGCCGCGACAGCATCGTGCTGAGCGTGCACCCGCACAACGACCGCGGCACGGCCGTGGCGGCTGCGGAACTCGCGGTGATGGCCGGCGCCGACCGCGTCGAGGGCTGCCTGTTCGGCAACGGCGAGCGCACCGGCAACGTGGACCTGGTGACGCTGGCGCTCAACCTCTACAGCCAGGGCGTGCACCCGGGGCTGGACTTCTCCGACATCAACGCGGTCGCGCGCACCGTCGAGGAATGCACCCAGCTGCCCATCCACCCGCGCCATCCGTACGTCGGCGACCTGGTGTTCACCGCCTTCTCGGGCTCGCACCAGGACGCGATCAGGAAGGGCATGGCGGCGCAGCGGGCGGATGCGTACTGGGAAGTGCCGTACCTGCCGATCGACCCGGCGGACGTGGGCCGCACCTACGACTCCATCGTGCGGGTCAACAGCCAGTCCGGCAAGGGCGGCATCGCCTTCCTGCTCGAGACCGGCTACGGGCTGGTGATGCCGCGCCGCCTGCAGGTGGAATTCAGCGCCGCGGTCCAGCGGGTGGCCGATGCCACCGGCACCGAGCTGAGCGCGCAGGCGCTGTGGGAGCTGTTCAGCGAGGAGTACCTCGTGCCGCGCGAGCCGCTGCGCTACGTCGCGCACGACAGCCGCGAGCGCGACGGGCATGTGGACGTGCAGCTGACCGTGGAGCTGCGCGGCCAGCGCATGCAGCTGCATGGCCGCGGCAACGGCCCGCTGGATGCGGCGGCGCAGGCGCTGGGCCTGCCGGTGCGCATCGACAGCTACGAGGAGCGCGGGCTGCAGGGCGGCTCCGACGCGAGCGCGGTGGCCTTCGTCGAACTGGCCTGGCCGGGCGAGGCTGGCAGCGCCTACGGCGTCGGCGTGCACACCAGCATCCTGAGCGCGTCGATCCTCGCGCTCGTCAGCGGCGTCAACCGTTGGCATGCCCGTGCGCCGCAGGTCGTCGACGCCGCCTTCGCGGCCTGGACGCAGCGGCCCGCGGCCGCCTGAGGGCGATGGCGATGAACGCCTCGACGACGCCCGCGCCCGGCGCGCTGCCGATCATCGTCGAGACGGTGCACGAGCGCGGCCGGTCGCTGCGCATCGCCGGGCGCGCCGAGGACTGCGCGCCGTCCTGCGGACACTGCGGCCCCGGCACGCGCATGGTGCGCCACGGCCTGTTCACGCGCCAGGTGCGCGACCTGCCGCAGGACGGCCGCCCGACCTGGCTGGCGGTGCGCGTCACGCGCTGGCGCTGCGCGCGCTGCGGGCACACGGCGATGCCCGCCCTGACCGGCATCCCGGGCCGCCGCCGCATGACGCAGCGGCTGATGGCCTGGCTGGTCGACGCCGCTGCAACGCGTTGCGCCGCACAGCTGGCGCGCGAGACCGGGTTGGACGAGAAGACGGTGCGCGAGGTGCTGGGCACGGCCCGGCGCCCCGCCGCGGGCGCCTGAACGGCGACGATCCTCGCGCGGGGGCCGGCGCTCAGCCCTTGAGCTTGTGGCCGCAGCCGCCGCAGAACACGTCGTCCGCCGCCACCGGTGCGTGGCACACCGGGCAGGCCGGTGCGGCCGGCGGGGTGTCGGTGGGTGCCGTCCCGGCCGGCGCCGCGGTGTCGGCCGCGGCCGGCGGCGCGCTGACGATGACCGTGCGGTCCTGCGCAGCCGGCTCGGCCGGTGCGGCCGCCGGCGCCTGCGCCTCGGACGCCCCCGCGGCCGCCCCCGTGCCGGCCGCCGCCGACGACGAGGCGTCGCCGGCCTGGCGGGCCTGCTCGGCACGCTGCCGCGCGGCTTCCTGCAGCTCCTGGGCACGGCGGCGCGCTTCCTCGGCCGCCTGTTGCGCCTTCTCGCGGGTGCGCGCCAGTGCCGACTCGAACGCGGCCTCGGCCGCCTCGACGTTCAGCCCGTCGGTGAGCTTCAGGTAGGTCAGGCACAGGCCGTACAGCATCAGCGCCCCGAACACCACGCCGACCACGGCCCAGACGATGCCGCTGCCGACGAACATGCCGTACACCCGCCCGCCGGACATCAGCTGGCCGTAGTCGCCCATCATGTCCCTCATGCCCATGCCCATCGGCACCTCGCCCAGGATGCCCGTGGCCATCCCCACGGTGGTGAAGAAGGCCATGCCGATGAAGCCGCCCAGCAGCGTCACGACCAGGCCGACGACGAGGCACAGCAGCAGCAGTTGCAGGAAGGCCTCGAGCGGGCGCTGCGAGATCACCGCCCACAGCTGCGCCAGGGCGCGCTTGAGCGTGTGCCCTTCGAACAGCGCCGGCGCCGACAGGCACCACGTCACGTAGATGCCCAGGAAGACGATCACGCCGCTGAAGGTGAGCACGGGCATCACGACGATCAGCAGCAGGCCGCCCAGGCCGGGGATGCGGCACAGGTAGAGCAGCAAGCCGGCGACGAGGGCCCAGGCCAGCCCCACCGCGCCCAGGATCAGCAGCAGCCCCAGCATGCGCAGCACCACCAGCGGGCTGGCCTGGAAGGCCGGCAGCGTGGCCGACACCGGCCGGCCCTGCGCCTGGTCCATGAAGTGGCGCCCGGCGGTCACGGCGCCGAGCAGCAGCACCACGTAGCCGGCCAGCATGAACAGCGCGGCCAGCACCGGCACGCCGGACGCGACGCCGATGCCCGACAGCACCGCCGCGCCGACGCAGGAGCACAGCAGCGTCAGCAGCGCGGCACGGTTGCGCAAGGCGTCGCCGATGTGCATCAGGCTGTGCGCCGCGTTCGAGGGAAACTGGAATGACATGGAGGGCTCCCGTGATCCGACGCGGGCAACGATACCGTGTCGGGCCTGCCGGTCAAGTCGGCCCGGCCGGCGGCGGCCGCCTCAGATCGCCAGCGGATCGACGTCGATCGCCCAGCGCAGCAGGCCCTTGTGCGCGCCGCGCAGCCCATGCAGCTCGGGCAGCCAGGCCGACAGCAGGCGCTGCAAGGCCGGGCGCGACGCCGCCTCGAGCAGCATCTGCGCGCGCTCGACGTTGGCCACGCGCGCGATGCTCATCGGCACCGGCGGATACAGCGTGACCCCGGCCGCGGCCGCGCCGAGCTCGTCGGCCACCCGGGCCGCGTCCTGCAGCCAGGCCTGCGCCGCCTCCTGGGTGCGCGCCTCGGCGCGCAGCAGCGCCAGGTGCGCATGCGGCGGCAGGCCCGCCATCTCGCGCTCGCCCAGGGTCTCGGCGGCGAAGGCCTCGTAGTCGTGCGCGCGCAGCGCCGCATACAGCGGGTGGGTCGGGTGCCAGGTCTGGATCAGCATCTCGCTGCGCCCGGCCTGGGCCGCGTCGCGCCCGGCACGGCCCGCGGCCTGCATCAGCAGCGCGAACAGGCGCTCGCCGGCACGGAAGTCGCTGCTGAACAGCGCGGCGTCCGGGTTGACCGCGGCGACCAGCGTGACGCGCCGGAAGTCGTGCCCCTTGGCCACCATCTGCGTGCCGACCAGCACGTCGACCTCGCCGGCATGCACGCTGGCGAGCTGGCTCTCCAGCGTGCCCTTGAGCCGCGTGGTGTCGGCGTCGATGCGCGCCACCCGCGCACCGGGCAGGCTGACCGCGAGCTGCTCCTCCAGCCGCTCGGTGCCGCGGCCCAGCGGCTGGATGTCCGGGTTGCCGCATTCCGGGCAGGCGCGCGGCACGCGCTCGGTGTAGCCGCAGTGGTGGCAGCGCAGCGTGCGGTCGCTGCGGTGGAACACCCGCCAGGCGCTGCAGTGCGGGCAGCCGCTCTTCCAGGCGCATTCCAGGCACTGCAGCACCGGCGCATAGCCGCGCCGGTTGAGCAGCACCAGGCTCTGCTCGCCGCGCGCCAGGCGCTGCTGCAGTGCCTCCATCAGCGGCGGCGACAGCGCATGGCTGAACGCGACCTCCTTGGGCACGTGGTTCATGTCGACCAGCCGCACGCGCGGCAGCGCGCCGCCGCCGATGCGCGTGGGCATCGACAGCTTCAGGTAGCGCCCGCGCTGGGCCTGGTACCAGCTCTCCAGCGAGGGCGTGGCCGAGCCGAGCAGCACCGTGGCACCTTCGAGCTTGCCGCGGTAGACGGCCAGGTCACGCGCCGAGTAGCGCGCGCCTTCCTGGCTCTTGTAGGACGGGTCGTGCTCCTCGTCGACCACCACCAGCCCCAGCCGCGGCAGCGAGGCGAACACCGCCATGCGGGTGCCCAGCACGATGTCGGCGCGCCCCAGGTGCGCGGCCAGCCAGTGGCGCAGTCGCTGCGCCGGCGTCAGGCCGCTGTGCAGCGAGACGATCAGGCGGTCCGGGAAGCGCTCGGCAAAGCGCGCCTCCAGCTGCGGCGTCAGGTTGATCTCGGGCACCAGCACCAGCGCCTGGCGCCCGGCCTGCAGCGCCTGCGCGACCGCGCGCAGGTAGACCTCGGTCTTGCCGCTGCCGGTGCTGCCATGCAGCAGCGCGGTCGGCGCCCCGCCCTGCGCCAGCGCCTCCAGCGCGCGCACCTGCTCCTCGGTGAGTTCAGGCAGCTGCGGCGCCGGCCCGCCGGCCGGGGCCAGCTTGGCCAGCTTCTTCAGGCGCTGCGCCAGCTGCGCGTCGTCGAGCTTGCGCAGCTCGGCCGGCAGCGCGGCGTGCGCCACCTCGCCGACGCTGCGCTGGTAGTAGCCGGCGGCGAACTCGACCAGGCGGCACCAGGACGCCGGCAGCGGCGGCAGCGAGCGCAGCACGCCGGCCACGGGCTTGAGCTCGACGCCGGGCTCCTCCTCCGCGCCGGCCGGCCAGACGATGCCGCACACCGTGCGCCGGCCCAGCGGCACCTGCACCAGCGCGCCGGCCGGCAGCGCCTCGTCGGCCGCGTAGCTCAGCGGCCCGCGCACCGTGCTGTGCTGGGGGGTGTCGACGACGACGGCAACGGTCGGCATGTCCGCTCAGCGGGGGGCCGTGGTGCACCGCAGCGTGGCGGCCCGGGAGGGAGGAGTTAGCACTGTCATTTCTCCCAGTCTCTCAACTTTGCGGCGTAAGCGGTTGATTCGGAAAGGCTTTTGGAGCTATCCACGGAACCTGTGGAAAACTTTGTGGGCAAGCTGCGCAAACGCGCGCTAAATGCTTGTGGCATCAACCTTTGGGTTGGATTGCCGCACCACGACGCAATCCGCGACCCTCAATAAAATCAACAACTTAGCGCACACACCTCGGCTCGTCATGTTGCTTTGCGTCAAGACGGGCGGTGTGAGCCTCCAACGCCGGTTTTGGGGATAAGTCAAGCGGAACAGCGCAGATTTTCGGGTTATCCCCGCTTGCGGAAGCGGTCTGGATACCCCCGCAACACCAGGTTGCGTGCCCGCCCTTGATAGGGCGAGCGGGTGCTCACCGGGCCCGGATCCGGCGCGAGTGCTCGTGCACCGCGTCGACCAGCACCGCGACGTGCTCCGGCGGGGTGAACTGGTTGATCCCGTGCCCCAGGTTGAACACGTGGCCCGCGTGGCTGCCGTCGGGGTTGGCGGGCGCGCCGAAGCTGTCCAGCGTGCGCTCCACCTCGGCGCGGATCTGCTCCGGCGAGGCGAACAGCACCGCCGGGTCCAGGTTGCCCTGCAGCGCCACCCGGTGGCCGACGCGCGCGCGCGCCTGGCCGAGGTTGACGGTCCAGTCCACCCCCACCGCGTCGGTGTCGATCGCGGCAATCGCCTCCAGCCACGGCCCGCCGCCCTTGGTGAACACGATGCGCGGGATGCGCTGGCCGGCATGTTCCTTCTTCAGCTGCTGCAGCACCCGCTGGGTGTAGGCCAGGCTGAAGGTCTGGAACGCGCCATCGGCCAGCACGCCGCCCCAGGAGTCGAAGATCATCACCGCCTGGGCGCCGGCGTCGATCTGGGCGTTCAGGTAGGCCGCCACCGCGTCGGCGTTGACCTGGAGGATGCGGTGCATCAGGTCGGGCCGCTGGTACAACATGGTCTTGACCAGGCGGTAGTCGCTCGAGCTGCCGCCTTCGACCATGTAGCAGGCCAGCGTCCAGGGACTGCCCGAGAAGCCGATCAGCGGCACCCGGCCGCCGAGCGCGCGGCGGATGCTGGTCACCGCGTCGAACACGTACTGCAGCTTCGCCATGTCGGGCACGGCCAGCTGCGCCACCGCCTGCTCGTCGCGCACCGGGTGCGCGAAGCGCGGGCCTTCGCCGGCCGCGAAGCTCAGCCCCAGGCCCATCGCGTCGGGCACCGTGAGGATGTCGCTGAACAGGATGGCCGCATCCAGCGCGTAGCGCTCCAGCGGCTGCAGCGTGACCTCGGTGGCGAAGTCCGGATTCGTCGCCAGCCCCATGAAGCTGCCCGCGCGGGCCCGGGTGGCGTTGTATTCGGGGAGGTAGCGGCCGGCCTGCCGCATCAGCCACACCGGCGTGTACTCGGTCGGCTGGCGCAGCAGCGCGCGCAGGAAAGTGTCGTTCTGGAGCGGGGCAAACATCAGCGGATTATCGCCGGGCGGCCGTATCATCCTGGCAGCCATGCTGCCCGCCAAACCCCGCATCCTGATCGTCGAGGACGAGCCTGGCATCGCCGACACGCTGTCCTACGCGCTGCGCACCGACGGTTTCGAGCCGCTGTGGTGCGCCACCGGCGCTGCCGCGCTGGAGCAGCTGCAGCAGCCGCCGCTGCCGGCGCTGATGCTGCTGGACGTCGGCCTGCCGGACCACAACGGCTTCGAGATCTTCAAGCGCGTGCGCGCGCAGTGGGACCTGCCCATCGTCTTCCTGACCGCACGCAGCGACGAGATCGACCGCGTGGTGGGCCTGGAGCTGGGCGCCGACGACTACGTGGCCAAGCCGTTCTCGCCGCGCGAGCTGGTCGCGCGGGTGCGCACCATCCTGCGCCGCGCCGGCCGCCAGGAACAGCCGCGCGCCCCGGATGCGCCGCCCCCGCCGTTCCAGGTCGACGAGGGGCGCCGGCAGATCCGCTACTACGGCCATGCGCTCGAGCTGTCGCGCTACGAGTACGGGCTGCTCAAGACGCTGGTGGCGCGCCCCGGCCATGTCTACACGCGCGACGCGCTGCTCGAGCTGGTCTGGGACGACCCCGGCGAGAGCCTGGACCGCACCGTCGACGCGCACGTGAAGACGCTGCGCGCCAAGCTGCGCGCGGTCGCCCCGCACCTGGACCCGATACGCACCCACCGCGGCGCCGGCTACGCGCTGGCCGAGGACCTGCCGGCGACGCTGGCCCCGTGAGCAAGCGCAATCGCATCTTCATCGGCATCCTGCTCGTCTACGTGCTGGGCGTCGGCATGCTGATGCTGCGCCTGCTGGAGGACATCGACCCGCGCTACCGCGAGTCGGCCGAGGAATCGCTGGTCGAGACCGCCCACCTGCTCGCCACGCTCGTCGAGCAGTCCGAGCAGGACGGCACGCTGGACGTCTCCGGGCTGGCACCGCTGTTCCGCGAGCTGCAGGCCAGGCGCTTCGAGGCCAGCATCTACGGGTTCCTCAAGACCCGCGTCGAGCTGCGCGCCTACGTGACCGACCGCACCGGGCGCGTGATCTACGACTCGACCGGCCGGCACGAGAACGCCAACTTCCTGCACCTGCGCGACGTGAAGCTGACGCTGGAAGGCCGCTACGGCGCGCGCACCACGCCGGACGTGCCCGGCGACCCGCGCACCGCGGTGATGTACGTGGCCGCGCCGATCCGACTGCACGACGAGATCGTCGGCGTGGTCACGGTCGGCAAGCCGGTGCAGAGCCTGGGCCAGTTCATCGAGGCGGCGCGCCGCAAGACCATCCTCGTGGGCGCGACCTCGGTGGCCGCGGTGCTGGTGCTGGCGGTGATCCTGTCGGTGTGGCTGGTGCGCCCGTTCGGGCTGATCGCCGACTACGCGCGCTACGTGCGCGCCCAGCGCGGCTTCCACCCGCTGCGGCTGGCGCGGCGCGCGGCCGGCATGCTGCGCGCCGCCTACGACGAGATGCGCGACGCGCTGGCCGGGCGCAGCTACGTGGCCGACTACGTGCAGACGCTCACCCACGAGGTCAAGAGCCCGCTGTCGGCGATCCGCGGTGCCTCCGAGCTGCTGCAGGAGCCGATGCCCGAGGCCGACCGCCAGCGCTTCCTCGCCAACATCACGCGCGAGACGCAGCGCGTCCAGGAGCTGGTCGACCGCATGCTCGAGCTCGCCTCGCTGGAGACGCGGCGCCGGCTCGACCAGGTCGCGCCGGTGGCCCTCAAGCCGCTGCTCGAGGAGATCGCGGCCAGCGCGCAGGCCGCCGCCGCCCCGCGCCAGGTGACGGTCGAGCTCGACGGCACGCTGCCGCACGCCGTCGTCGAAGGCGACGCCTTCCTGCTGCGCCGCGCGATCACCAACCTGGTCGACAACGCGATCGACTTCTCCTCGCCCGGGCAGGTGGTGCGGCTCGCGCTGCGCCCGGGGCGCCGCCAGGTGGACGTGGTCGTCACCGACCAGGGCCCGGGCATCCCCGCCTACGCCGAGGGCCGCGTGTTCGAGAAGTTCTATTCGCTGGCGCGCCCACACGGCCGCAAGAAGAGCACCGGGCTGGGCCTGGCCTTCGTCAAGGAAGTGGCCGAGCTGCACGACGGCCGCGCCAGCCTGCACAACGCACCGGAAGGCGGCGCGGTGGCCACGCTGTCGCTGCCGCTCGCGCGCTGAGCCGGCCCGCGCGATTTCACGCCGACTTCACGATCCGTTCGCCCGTGCTTCGAACGGCCTTCGAGCACGAGGGCCATCCTCGTGACCGTCGCGCCCCCACCGCCGGGGCACGCCGCACGAGGAGCCACCGCATGCACGATCGCCAAGCCGCCGCGCGCCAGGGGAACCTGTGGCCCGCGCTCGTCATCGCCACCCTCGCCACGCTCGCATTGGCCACCTGGAACCCGCCGCGCGCCGATGGCCACGCCGCAGCGCCCGTGCGCCCCGGCCTCCCCCCGGTCGGCGACGCGGGCACCGACCGCTTGCCGCTCGCATCCCGCGGCCCGGGCCCTGCCGGGGCGTCCCTGCGATGACGGCGACACGCACGCGACGCTGGCTGCTTCGCATCGGCGCGATGCTGCTGACGCTGGTCGGGCTCACGGTCGCCGCTGCCGCGCTGCTGCTGCGTGCCTGGCAGGCCGGGCCCGACGACTGGGCGGTGACGGTGCGCCTCGGCCCCGTCGAGCGCGCGCTCAGCGTGCCGGCACTGGTCCGCGCGGCCACCCACCCGGTCGGCATGTGGCTGCTCGACGGGCGCCGCTGGCGGACGCGGTTCGGCGAGCTGAGCTGGCAGCGCTACGCCGACGGGCACACCCTCTACGGGCGCTGCGAGCCCTGCACGCTGCACCTGCCGGCGCTGGGCGACACGCCGGTGGCGCTGGAGCGGGTGGCCTGGACGCTGCGCCGCGAGGGCCAGAACCGGTTCCACGGCACGGTGGGCCTGGGCCAGGGCGACCGGATGATCCGCGGCACCTGGCGCGGCGAGCTGTCCGACGCGGCGCTGGCGGTGCAGCTGCACCTGCAGCAGGCGCCAATCGCGCAGTACTACGCGCTGTTCGGCCCCGGCATCCCGGAGCTGCAGCGCGCGCGCATCGACGGCCGCGCGATCGTGCAGCTGCGCGCGCGGCTGCCGGACGGCACGGTGCAGCTATCCACGCAGGTCGACGGCTTCGAGGTCGCCGGGCTGGGCACCGAGGCCCTGCGCACCGCCACCCCGGCATCGCACTGCACCCGCCCCCAACCCGCCGGCGACCCCGGCCCCTGGCTGCCGCAGGCGGTGATCGCCGCCGAGGACCAGCGCTTCCACGAACATCGCGGCTACGACCCGGTCGAGATGGCGGCCGCCTGGCGGCGCAACCAGCGCGACGGCGCACCGACGCGCGGGGCCAGCACGCTGACGCAGCAGCTGGCCAAGCTGGCCTACACCGGCAGCGACCGCAGCCACGTGCGCAAGCTGCGCGAGCTGCTCTACGCGGTCGAGATGGAGCGCACGCTCGGCAAGGCGCGCATCCTGGAGCTGTACCTGTCGCTCGCCCCCTGGGGCGAGGGCACCTGCGGCGCCGAGGCGGCAGCACGCCACCTGCTCGGCAAGCCGGCGCGGCAGCTCACGCCGCTGGAAGCCGCGTGGCTCGCGAGCCTGCTGCGCAGCCCCGATGCGCAGCTGGCGCGCTGGCGTGCCGCAGGCGAGGTCGACCGTGCCGCGCTCGCCCGGATCGTGGGCGGCATGCGCGGGCTGACGTCCGCGCAGCGACGCCCGCTGAAGGACCGCCTGGCGCACTGGCAGCCGGCGGCGCCGGCCGCCTCCGGCACCCCGGCCGGGATGTAGCCGCCGCCCCGTCCTTTTGCGTTTTCTCCGGTCGAAGCCGGCGGGTGCCGGCACAATGGGGCCCAACCATTGAACCCGGCCGGGGTGCCCCTCATCTCGGCCTCGATCGACTTTCAGGAGGTGACGATGAGCGTGCAACGCATGACCCGCTGGCTGGTGACCCTGGGCCTGGTCCTGGGGCTGACCGGCTGCGGCTACAACGAGTTCCAGCGCCTGGACGAGCAGGTCAACGCGTCCTGGTCCGAAGTGCTCAACCAGTACCAGCGCCGGGCCGACCTGATCCCCAACATCGTCGCCACCGTCAAGGGCGAGGCCAACTTCGAGCAGGAGACGCTCACGCGCGTGATCGAGGCGCGCGCCAAGGCCACCTCGATCCAGGTCACGCCGGAAACCCTGCAGAACCCGGAAGCCTTCAACCGCTTCCAGCAGGCCCAGGGCGAGCTGTCGAGCGCGCTGTCGCGGCTGATGGCGGTCAGCGAGGCCTACCCCAACCTGAAGGCCAACCAGGCCTTCCAGGACCTGCGCGTGCAGCTGGAAGGCACGGAAAACCGCATCACGGTGGCGCGCAACAACTACATCAAGGCGGTGCAGCAGTACAACACCCTGGCGCGCAGCTTCCCGACCAACCTGACCGCGATGATGTTCAGCTACCAGCCCAAGCCCAACTTCAGCGTGGCCAACGAGGCGGCGATCTCCGTGCCCCCGACGGTGGACTTCGGCGCCTCCCGCTGAGGACGGCGTGATGAAGGGCGTGCTGCGGGCCCTGTGGGGCCGCCTGCTGCCGGCGCTCGGGCTGGCGCTGTGGCTGGGCACGGCCGGCGCGCAGGACGTGCTGCCGGTGCCCGAGCTGACCGCGCGCGTGATCGACCAGACCGGCACGCTGTCGCAGGCCGACCGCGCCCGGCTGGAAGCGCAGCTGGAGGCGGTCGAGACCACCCACGGCAGCCAGATCGTCGTGCTGATGGTGCCCACCACCCAGCCCGAGGACATCGCCGCCTACGCCTGGCGCGTGGCCGACACCTGGAAGATCGGCCGCAAGGAAGTCGGCGACGGCGTGCTGCTGGTGATCGCCAAGAACGACCGGCGCATCCGCATCGAGGTGGCGCGCGCGCTCGAAGGCGCGATCCCCGACCTGGCGGCGCGGCGCATCATCGACCGCGCGATGACGCCCGCGTTCCGGCGCGACGACTTCGCCGGCGGCATCTCCGCCGCGATCGACCAGCTCGCCGCGCTGATCGCGGGCGAAGGCCTGCCCGAGCCCGGCAAGCGTGGCGCGCGCGGCGACGACGGCATCCAGGTCGAGGACCTGGTGGTGCTGCTGTTCGTCGGCACCCCGATCATCGGCACGATGCTGACCGGCATCTTCGGCCGGCGCCTGGGCGCGGTCGCCACCGGCGGAGCGCTGGGCGCACTCGGCTGGTTCTCCACCGCCAGCCTCGCCTTCGGCCTGGTCACCGCGGTGCTCGTCGTGATCCTGGTGCTGGTGCTGGGCATCGGCGTGCGCCCGCGGCCCGGCCAGGGCCTGGGCACGCGCCACCGCACGCCCATCATCTGGGGTGGCGGCGGTGGAGGCGGCTTCGGCGGCGGGTTCGGGGGCGGAGGCGGCGGCTTCTCGTCCGGCGGGGGCGGGGGCTTCGGCGGCGGCGGCGCGTCCGGAGGATGGTGAGACCATGAACAAGCTGATGCGCATCCTCAGGCACCGCTGGTGGGACGAGGCCGACACGCGCAGGCTGCTCGGCGAGGACGCCCTGCAGCGGCTCGAGCAGCGCGTGCAGGCCAGCGAGGCGCGGCACACCGGCGAGATCCGTCTGTGCATCGAGGGCAGCCTGCCGATGAGCTACCTGTGGCGCAATGCCGACGCGCGCGAACGGGCGCTGACGATGTTCGGCAAGCTGCAGGTCTGGGACACAGAGGACAACAACGGCGTGCTGATCTACCTGCTGCTGGTCGAGCACCGCATCGAGATCGTCGCCGACCGGGCGCTGGCGCGGCGCGTCGACCAGGGGCAGTGGGACGCGATCGTGCACGGCATGTGCGACACCTTCCGCGCCGGGCGCATCGAGGAAGGCCTGAACCGGGCCATCGACGCGGTCACCGAACTGCTGGTGCAGCACTTCCCGCTGCCGGCCGGCCAGGCCGGCGTCAACGAGCTGGCCGACCGGCCGCACGTGCGCTGACGTCGCTGCGCGCACCCGCGCCCCTCACGTGGCGCGCCCCGAAAACGACGACGCCCGCGAGCCTGGCGGCTGGCGGGCGTCCTCTGGCTGAAAGGCTGGCGCAGCGCCAGCCGCGCACGACGAGGCTTACTTCTTGCGGCGGAAGCGGCGCAGCGCCGCGATCTGCGCGGCCATGGTCGCGAACTCGCTTTGCGCCTTGGCGAAGTCGATGTCGCTCTTGGCGTTCTTCATCGCCTCCTCGGCCAGGCGCTGGGCCTCGGCGGCCTTGGCCTCGTCGAGGTCCTTGCCGCGGATGGCGGTGTCGGCCAGCACGGTCACCGCGTTCGGCTGCACCTCGAGGATGCCGCCGGCGACGAACACGAACTCTTCTTCGCCGTTGTCCGCACGCTCGATGCGCACCGCACCCGGTTTGATGCGGGTGATCAGCGGCGTGTGCTGCGGCAGGATGCCCAGTTCGCCCGCCTCGCCCGGCAGCGCGACGAATTTCGCCTCACCCGAGAAGATGGACTCTTCCGCGGAGACGACGTCGACATGAATGGTTGCCATAGCTGAGTGTCCTTAAGCGGGTAAGAAAGCCTGGAAGCCGGCAGCCGGCCTGCCGTCCAGGTGCCGCACGGGCCATACCGGGGTACGGCCGGCGCGGCAGCCCGGGTGGCTGCCGGCGGCGCGGATTACTGCAGCTTCTTGGCTTTCTCGAAGGCCTCGTCGATCGTGCCGACCATGTAGAAGGCCTGCTCGGGGAGGCTGTCGCACTCGCCGTTGACGATCATCTTGAAGCCGCGGATGGTTTCCTTCAGCGGCACGTACTTGCCGGGCTGGCCCGTGAACACTTCGGCCACGTGGAACGGCTGCGACAGGAAGCGCTGGATCTTCCGGGCGCGCGCCACGGCCAGCTTGTCTTCCGGCGACAGTTCGTCCATGCCCAGGATTGCGATGATGTCGCGCAGTTCCTTGTAGCGCTGCAGCACGGCCTGCACGGCGCGGGTCGTGTTGTAGTGCTCTTCGCCGACGACGTTCGGGTCGACCTGGCGGCTGGTGGAGTCCAGCGGGTCCACGGCAGGGTAGATACCCAGCGCGGCGATGTCACGCGACAGCACGACGGTGGCGTCCAGGTGGGCGAAGGTCGTGGCCGGCGACGGGTCGGTCAGGTCGTCCGCGGGCACGTACACGGCCTGGATCGAGGTGATCGAACCGATCTTGGTCGAGGTGATGCGCTCCTGCAGCACACCCATCTCCTCGGCCAGGGTCGGCTGGTAGCCCACCGCCGACGGCATGCGGCCCAGCAGCGCCGACACCTCGGTACCGGCCAGGGTGTAGCGGTAGATGTTGTCGATGAACAGCAGGACGTCCTTGCCCTTGCCGGTCTCGTCCTTCTCGTCGCGGAAGTACTCGGCCATGGTCAGGCCGGTCAGGGCCACGCGCAGGCGGTTGCCCGGCGGCTCGTTCATCTGGCCGTAGACCATCGCCACCTTGTCGAGGACGTTCGACTCCTTCATCTCGTGGTAGAAGTCGTTGCCCTCGCGGGTACGCTCACCCACGCCGGCGAACACGGACAGGCCCGAGTGCGCCTTGGCGATGTTGTTGATGAGCTCCATCATGTTCACGGTCTTGCCCACGCCGGCACCGCCGAACAGGCCCACCTTGCCGCCCTTGGCGAACGGGCAGATCAGGTCGATCACCTTGATGCCGGTTTCGAGCAGTTCCGTCGACGGCGACAGCTCGTCGTAGGCCGGGGCCTTGCGGTGGATCGACGCCGTCAGTTCCTGGCTCACCGGACCGCGCTCGTCGATCGGGTTGCCCAGCACGTCCATGATGCGGCCCAGGGTCGCCTTGCCGACCGGCACCGTGATCGGGGCACCGGTGTTGCGCACGACCAGACCGCGGCGCAGGCCGTCGGTCGAGCCCAGCGCAATCGTGCGGACCACGCCGTCGCCCAGCTGCTGCTGCACTTCCAGGGTCAGGTCGCCGCCGTCCATCTTCAGGGCGTCGTACACCTTGGGCATCGCGTCGCGCGGGAACTCCACGTCCACCACGGCGCCGATGCACTGAACGATCTTGCCTTCAGCCATTTTTCGTTCCTTCAATCAATATTCCGTTGGATGCCTTCGACAGCCGTGCCGTCAGACGGCGGCCGCACCGCTGACGATCTCTGCCAGTTCCGTGGTGATCGCCGCCTGACGCGTCTTGTTGTACTCGAGCTTGAGCTCGTTGATCAGGTTGCCGGCGTTGTCGGTCGCAGCCTTCATCGCCACCATGCGCGCCGATTGCTCCGAGGCCATGTTCTCGGCGACGGCCTGGTAGACCAGCGCCTCGACATAGCGCACCAGCAGGTCGTCGATGACGGTCTGCGCATCCGGCTCGTAGATGTAGTCCCAGGCATGCGCGGACTTGTCGACGTCCAGCGTGTCGGCCGCCAGCGGCAGCAGCTGCATGACCACCGGCTCCTGCTTCATCGTGTTGATGAACTTCGTGTAGCACAGGTAGACGGCGTCCAGCTTGCCCTCGGCGTACTGGTCGAGCAGCGTCTTGACCGGACCGATCAGGCGATCCAGGTGCGGCTTGTCGCCCAGCTGGGTGACCTGGGCCACCACCTTGGCACCGATGCGGTTCAGGAAGGCCACACCCTTGCTGCCGATGCCCACGGCCTGCGTCTTCAGGCCCTGGTCTTCCAGCTCCTTCAGCTTGGCCGTGGTGGCGCGCAGGATGTTGGTATTCAGGCCCCCGCACAGGCCCTTGTCGGTGGTGACGATGATCATCCCGACCTGGCCGGTGCCGCTGTTCTTCTGCAGCAGCGGCGGACGGTATTCGGGGTTGGCCTGCGCCAGGTTGGCCGCGATGCTGCGCACCTTCTCGGCGTAAGGCCGGGCCGCACGCATGCGATCCTGCGCCTTGCGCATCTTGGACGCGGCGACCATCTCCATGGCCTTGGTGATCTTCTTGGTGTTCTCCACCGATTTGATCTTGCCGCGTATTTCTTTTCCTGCTGCCATTCGTCAGCTCCTTCACATGCCCGCGTGGCGGCCGGGACGGGTCCCGGCCACGGCACGGGCAGGCTTGTTCATCAGGCGAAGCTCTTCTTGAACGCCTCGATCGCGCTCTGCAGCTCGGCTTCGGCGTCCTTGTCCATCGCCTTTTCCGTCTCGAGCTTCTCGAGCAGCTTGGCGTGGCTGGTCTTCAGGAACTGATGCAGGCCGTGTTCGAAGGCAAGCACCTTCTTCACGTCGATGTCGTCCATGTAGCCCTTGTTGACGGCGTACAGCGACGCGGCCATCAGGCTGATCGGCAGCGGCGAGTACTGCGGCTGCTTCAGCAGCTCGGTCACGCGGGCACCGCGGTCCAGCTGCTTGCGGGTCGCTTCGTCCAGGTCGGAGGCGAACTGCGCGAAGGCGGCCAGCTCACGGTACTGCGCCAGGTCGGTACGGATACCGCCGGACAGGCCCTTGATCAGCTTGGTCTGGGCGGCACCACCGACGCGCGACACCGAGATACCCGCGTTGATGGCGGGACGGATGCCGGCGTTGAACAGGTTGGTTTCCAGGAAGATCTGGCCGTCGGTGATCGAGATCACGTTGGTCGGCACGAACGCCGACACGTCACCGGCCTGCGTCTCGATGATCGGCAGCGCGGTCAGCGAGCCGGTCTTGCCCTTGACCTCGCCGTTGGTGAACTTCTCGACGTAGTCGGCGTTCACGCGCGCGGCACGCTCGAGCAGGCGCGAGTGCAGGTAGAAGATGTCGCCAGGGAAGGCTTCGCGGCCCGGCGGACGGCGCAGCAGCAGCGAGACCTGGCGGTAGGCGACGGCCTGCTTGGACAGGTCGTCGTAGACGATCAGGGCGTCCTGGCCGCGGTCGCGGAAGTATTCGCCCATCGTGCAGCCCGAGTAGGCCGAGATGTACTGCATCGCGGCGGATTCGGACGCCGAGGCGGCCACGACGATGGTGTACTCCATCGCGCCGTGCTGTTCCAGCGCGCGCACCACGTTCTTGATCGACGAGGCCTTCTGGCCGATCGCGACGTAGATACAGATGACGCCCTGGCCCTTCTGGTTGATGATGGTGTCGATCGCCACCGCGGTCTTGCCGGTCTGGCGGTCGCCAATGATCAGCTCGCGCTGGCCGCGGCCGATCGGCACCATCGAGTCGATGGCCTTCAGGCCGGTCTGCAGCGGCTGCGACACCGACTGGCGCGCGATCACGCCGGGAGCGACCTTCTCGATCACGTCCGTCAGCTTGGCGTTGATCGGGCCCTTGCCGTCGATCGGGCGGCCCAGGGCGTCCACGACGCGGCCGATCAGCTCGGGGCCGACCGGCACTTCCAGGATGCGGCCCGTGCACTTGACGGTGTCGCCTTCGGAGATGTGGGCGTACTCGCCCAGAATCACCGCACCGACCGAGTCGCGCTCGAGGTTCAGCGCCAGACCGAAGGTGTTGCCCGGGAATTCGAGCATTTCACCCGCCATCACGTCCGACAGGCCGTGGATGCGGCAGATGCCGTCCGTCACCGACACCACGGTGCCTTGATTGCGGATGTCCGCAGCCGTATCGAGGCCCTCGATACGGCTCTTGATCAGTTCAGAAATTTCAGCGGGATTCAGTTGCATTGCTTGCTCCCAGTCTCGTCCTCGGCCCTGCGGCCGCAACGGCTGTCCGGGCTCGCGCCCGGATGTCCCTGGGGCGCGCCCGTGCGCGGCACCCAGGTCCTACGGTCCTTCGGCTGCGCAGACCTCAGGCGGTCAGCGCGGCCTTCATGCGTTCCAGGCGGGCCTTGACCGAGGTGTCGAGCACCTCGTCGCCGACCACCACGCGCACCCCTCCGATCAGATCGGGATCGATCTCCACGGTGGGCTGCAGCTTGCGGCCGAAGCGCTTCTCGAGCGTCGCCGCCAGTTCCGCCAGCTGCGCCGGCTCGATCGGGAAGGCGCTGTACACCTTCGCGTCAGCCACGCCCGAACGGGCGTTCTTCAGCGCATGGAACTGCGCGGCGATCTCGGGCAGGGCAACCAGCCGGCCGTTGTCGATCAGCGTGCGAAGGAAGTTCTTCGCAGCGTCGCTCAGCGGCGTCTTGACGACCGAGACGATCACGTCGAACACCTGCTGCGCCGTCACCTTGGGGTGCTCGGCAAACTGCAGCAGCTGCTCGTTGGACGCCACGGCCGCCAGCTGGTCGACCTGGTCTGCCCACTGGTTCAAATCCCCCTTGCTGGCCACTTCGAACAGGGCCTCGGCATAGGGACGCGCGATGGTTGCGAGCTCAGCCATGATCAAAGCTCGGTTTTCAAGCGGTTCAACAGGTCAGCGTGAACGCTGGCGTTGACTTCGCGCCTCAGGATCTGCTCGGCCCCCTTGACCGCCAGCGTGGCAACCTGCTCGCGCAGGGCTTCGCGCGCCTGGATCATCTGCTGCTCGGCTTCCGCCTTGGCTTGGGCGATGATCTTGGCAGCCTCTTCGTCGGCCCGCTTCTTGGCTTCCTCGACGATGGACTGCGCACGCTTTTCGGCGTCCGCAATGCGCTTGGTGGCCTCTTCGCGGGTCTGGGCGAGCTGTTCCTCGACGCGCTTGTTGGCGGCAGACAGCTCCAGCTTGGCCTTGTCGGCCGCGGCCAGGCCGTCGGCGATCTTCTTGGCGCGCTCATCGAGCGCCTTCGTGATCGGCGGCCACACGAACTTCATCGTGAACCACCAGAGGATCAGGAAGACGACGATCTGCGCCAACAGCGTTGCGTTCAGATTCACGGCTTCGACCTCTCTCGGTTAGAACTTGGGAAAGTTGCTGTAGAGAAAGGAGCGCTTAGGCAACGAACGGATTGGCGAAGGCGAACAGCATCGCGATACCGACACCGATCAGGAATGCGGCGTCGATCAGGCCGGCCAGCAGGAACATCTTGGTTTGCAGTTCGTTCATCAGCTCGGGCTGGCGGGCCGAAGCTTCCAGGTACTTGCCGCCCATCAGCGCGATACCGATACAGGCACCGATGGCGCCCAGGCCGATGATCAGACCGCAAGCCAGAGCGACGAGACCCAACACGTTTTCCATGATTGCTCCTATGAGTAAGAGAAGTAGTTGACGGACGGAAAGAAGGGAAAAGAAACCGGTACTGCAGCGATGCGTCAGTGCTTGTCGTGCGCCTGACCCAGGTAGACCAGGGTCAGCATCATGAAGATGAAGGCCTGCAGCGTGATGATCAGGATGTGGAAGATGGCCCAGATGGCGCCGGCGATCACGTGACCGGCGAACAGCAGCGCACCGCCCAGCGACAGCGCCGCGGCACCGCCCAGCAGCGCGATCAGCATGAACACCAGCTCGCCGGCGAACATGTTGCCGAACAGCCGCATGCCGTGGGAGATGGTGTTGGCCGTGAACTCGATGATCTGCATGATCAGGTTCACCGGGGCCAGCACGACGGCCATGAAGCCGTGGGCGTGGAACGGGGCGGAGAACAGTTCCTTGATCCAGCCGCCCAGGCCCTTGATCTTGATGTTGTAGTAGATGCGCGCCAGCAGCACGGTGATGGCCAGGCCCAGCGTGACCGACAGGTCCGCGGTCGGCACGACGCGCATGTAGGCGTGGTGCGGGTCACCGCCGTTGGCGGCATAGATGCCTTCCCAGATGCGCGGGATCAGGTCCACCGGCAGCAGGTCCATCGCGTTCATCAGGAAGATCCAGACGAAGGCGGTCAGCGCCAGCGGGGCGATCGCGCGGCGCGAGGCCTCGTTGTGGATGATGCCCTTGGCCTGGGTGTCGACCAGCTCGACCATCATCTCGACGAAGGCCTGGGCACGGCCCGGCACGCCGGAAGTGGCGGCCTTGGCGATGCGCCACAGGAAGAAGCAGCCGATCACGCCCAGCACGATGGCCCAGAACAGCGAGTCGAGCTTGAGCACCGGCTCGCTGAGCGAGAAGTTCGCCAGCCCCTCCTGCGCACGGTTCTGGAAGTGCTGGAGGTGGTGCTGGATGTATTCACCGGGGGTCGGTCCGTGTCCTTCGGCAGCCATCGGTTCTTCTCTCGAACGGTCTTTACGACGTTTGCTTTGCCTGTCCCCGCCGCAGCAGCAGGGCCAGCCAACTGACTTTCATGCACACGACCATCGTGACCAGCAATGCAGGCCAGCTCAGGTCGGGCACCACCTTGGCGGCCGCCACCAGCATGGCGACGGCCAGCGCGATCTTCAGCGACTCCCAGAACATGAACCCGAGCACCGCGGCGCCGGGACTGGCCCTGGAAATCCTGCTGGTCAACCCGCGCGCCATCAAGGCACCCGGGAGCACCACGGCGGCAGCGCCATACAGCGCCGACCATGCCGCCCCACCCTTGCGCGTGACGGCGTACCACAGGGCCGCCACCACCACGCCCGCCACGGCTTGCACCGCGACCACCCGCCAGGGTGAGAGCGGCGGGTGCTGCGCCATCAAGGCCTGCGCCTCTTCACGGCTCAGGGGCTTGAAAGTCGCCTCGTCGGCCGCATCTGGAACCGTATCGGGTCCACCATGGTCGGCATGTTTCGCGGTCATGGCGCTCGATCTCGGCCTGGTTGCGGCAAATCCGCGGGATTATACGTGGAAACCCCGAACACTCCGCCACCCCGCCTGTCGGATGTCAAAGAACCCGCCCGGCTGCCTGTGCTAGGCCGGCCTCGCAAGGCCTGAGAGCACGGTGCCGCTTCAGCCGACGTAGCCCGCTGCCGGCAGTCCCGGCACCTCGACGCGCAGCTGCAGCACGCACCCGGCCCAGGGCTGCGCGGCCAGCTCCTCGGGCGGGCGCTTCTCGCGCGCGGTGGTCACGTACAGCGTCCTGAGGTCCGCGCCGCCGAAGCAGGGCATGGTCGGGCAACGCACCGGCAGCCGCACCTCGCGCAGCACCTGCCCCTGCGGCGACAGCTGCAGCAGCCGCGACCCTTCGTACATCGCGACCCAGTAGTTGCCCTCGGCATCGACCGCGGCGCCGTCCGGGCGCCCGCCGTAGGTGTCGAGCGGCTGGTCCGGCCGCTTCGGCTCGAAGCGCGCGAACACGCGCCGCGCGCCCGCGCGACCGGCGGCCGGGTCGAAGTCCAGCGCGTAGATGGTGTGCGCGCGCGTGTCGCTCCAGTACATGGTGCGGCCGTCCGGACTCCAGGCCAGCCCGTTGGAGACCGTGATGCCGTCGCCCTCGCGGCTCAGCCGCCCGTGTTCGTCCAGCCGGTACAGCGCTGCCAGCGCCGGTTCGCGCGGCTCGTAGAGCGTGCCGCACCACAGTCGCCCGCCCGGGTCGCACTTGCCGTCGTTGAAGCGCTCCTGCGCCGGGTCGTAGGGCGGCGGCACGATCAGCGTGCGTTCGCCGCGCCGCGGATCGAAGCGCCAGATGCCGTCGCGCATGGCCAGCACCAGCTGCCCCTGGGTCGCCGGCGCGCAGCAGCACACCTCGCTGGGCAGCGTCCACGTGTGCAGCCGGCGCCCGCGCGGGTCGAAGCGGTGCAGGCGGCGGCCGGCGATGTCGCAGAAATAGAGCACCTGCTCGACGGGGTGCCACAGCGGCGACTCCCCCAGCACGGCGGGGTGGTCGACCGCCAGCGAGACCTGGTAGGGCTCGACGGCATGCATGGGCGGACCTCCTGAAGGAATCGGGACGCAGCCCCGGATGCTAAGCCGGTACCTGCGCGTAACCCGTGCCGCAGCAGGAGGCGCGCCCGCCCGGCCCGCGGCTCAGTCCAGGTCCACCTTGAGGTAGTGGGCGCCGGGCAGCGGGTTGTAGTAGTACGGCGGGATTTCCTCGAAGCCGAGCGAGGCGTAGAGCGAGCGTGCGGCCTCCATCTCGTCGAGGGTGTCCAGCAGCATCACCGAGTAGCCGCTGCGCTGCGCCTCGTCGATCAGGTGCTGGGCCAGCATGCGCCCCAGCCCGAAGCGGCGGAACGGCTTGCGCACGTACAGGCGCTTCATCTCGCAGGCGTTGGCGTAATCCACGTCGGCGATCGGCCGGTAGCCGCCGCAGCCGGCCAGCTCGTCGTCGACGAAGGCCAGCAGCAGCCGGCCGCCGGGCGGGGCATATTCGCCCGGCAGCGTCGCCAGCTCATGCTCGAAATCCTGAAAGGCGAGGTCGACGTTCAGGCTGTCGGCGTACTCGCGGAAGATCTCGCGGGTGGCGTCGTAGAGGTCGGGCGTGTCGGGACTGACGATGCGTATCTGAGGCGATTCCATCACGCGGAACGAAGCGGCAAGGCCGCAGGCAGCAACCCCGAGTCTAACCACCCCGGCGCGCCCGGCCCAGCGGGATCTGCCCCCGGCCAGCGCAGCGCTGGACCTGGGCCGACGCCCCGCCCCCGGCTCGCACGGCGGTGCCAGGCATGCCCGAAGCGGGGCGCATAGTCATCGCTCACTTGCCTGGCGTCAGGTGAGCGCTCCCCGGAAGAGCGCCTTCAGCCTTCGGCCGGCTCGGCAAAGCCGAGCACGACCGAAGCGGGTCCTGGCTGAGGGATTCTGGTGATCGCCCACCTGCCCGACGGTAGGTGAGCGATCCCCGGAAGAGCGCCTTCAGCCTTCGGCCGGCTCGGCAAAGCCGAGCACGACCGAAGCGGGTCCTGGCTGAGGGATTCTGGTGATCGCCCACCTGCCCGACGGTAGGTGAGCGATCCCCGGAAGAGCGCCTTCAGCCTTCGGCCGGCTCGGCAAAGCCGAGCACGACCCGGCGGGTCCTGGCGCTCTTCTTCTCCACCTTGGTGACGATGACGGCGCCGACCTCGGACGTGTTGCGCACGTGGGTGCCGCCGCAGGGCTGCAGGTCCACGCCCTCGATGTTCAGCACGCGCACGCGGCCGGTGCCGCGCGGGGGTTGCACGCTCATGCTGCGCACCAGGTGCGGGTTGGCGTCGAGCTCCTCGTCGGTGATCCAGCTGTGGCTGACCGGATGCGCCTCGCGCACCAGGCGGGCGATGCCGGCACTGAGCTCGTCCTTGTCCAGCGGCTCGGTCATGTGGAAGTCGAGCCGCGCGTAGCCTGCGGTGATCGAGCAGCCGTCGACCGGGTGCGGCACCAGCGCGCACAGCAGGTGCGTCGCGGTGTGGAAGCGCATGTGGCGCTCGCGGCGCGCCCAGTCGATGCGCGCGGTGACCTCCATGCCCGGCTGCAGGTCGGCCAGCAGCGCGTCCTGGTCGGGCGCCGGCAGGTGCACGATGGTGCCCGGCTCGGGCCCCTTGCGGGTGTCGGCGATGCGCAGCACGCGGCCGTCGCCCAGCAGCAGCTCGCCGGCGTCGCCGGCCTGCCCGCCGCCCAGGGGATAGAACACGGTGCGGTCCAGCTGCACGCCGGCCGCATCGACGGCCGTGATGCGGGCCGTGCATTCGCGCAGGTAGCTGTCTTCGCGGAACAGTTCTTCGGTCATGTCTCCAGACTCCTTGCCAGGTGGGCGGCTCAGCTTACCGGCGTTCGGCCATCAGCCGCGCGGCCAGCAGCCCGAGCACGGTGCCCATCACCCAGCGCTGCGCGCGCATCCAGCCGGGACTGCGCTGCAGGAAGCGCGCGATGCCCGCTGCCCCCAGCACGAAGCCGAGGTTGACGACCGCGCTCACCGCGATCTGCACGCCGCCCAGCAGGAAGCTCTGCAGCAGCACGTCGCCACGCTCGGGGTGCAGGAACTGCGGGAAGAACGAGAGGTAGAACACCGCCACCTTGGGGTTGAGCAGGTTGGTGAGCAGGCCCATGCGGAACAGCACCGCCGGCCGGTCGTGCGGCAGCTCGCGCGGCTCGAACGGCGAACCGCCGCCGGGGCGCACGGCCTGCCAGGCCATCCACAACAGGTAGGCCGCACCGGCGAGCTTGATCACCTCGAAGGCGTAAGGCACGGCCAGCAGCACCGCGGTCAGCCCGAGCGCGGCCATGGTCAGGTGGAACAGGAAGCCCGCCAGCACCCCGGCCAGCGACAGCAGGCCGGCCGCGCGTCCCTGGCACAGGGTGCGCGAGACGTTGTAGACCATGTTGGGTCCGGGCGTCAGCGCCAGCACGGCGGCCGCGAGTGCGAACAACCCGATTTCCTGCAGCGAGAACATGTCGTGGGTCCTCCGGTGTCGGTGCGGGGCGGATGGGCTCAGCCGAGGCCGGTCAGCACGACCTCGCCGCGCGGCGTGCTCAAGGTGGCGCGCAGCGCCGGCAGGCCCGAGCGCAGCTCGAAGCCCTGGGCGTCGACCGCGTGCAGCGCCCGGCCCAGCACGGGCGAATCGCCGCCGCCCAACACCAGGGACCCGAGCGCGACGCCGCTGGCTGGCAGGCGGTCGGCCGGGTGGGCGTCGCCCCACTGGATCAGCGTCGGCAGCGCCCCGCCCAGCAGCAGCGCGCCGTCGTCGCGCACCGTCAGGCGCCAGCGCAGCAGGCCGTGCGGGGTGTCGCGCTCGGCCGCGACGACCGGGCCGGGGTCCAGCCCGAGCCGCTGCCAGGCCGCGGCGGCCTGGGCCACGTCGTCCACGCGCGCCACCCAGTGCAGCAGCCGCGGCTGCTGCGCGAGCGCAGCCTGCACCTCGGGCTCGTCGAGGCCGAACCAGCGGCGCCGGCCGGGCGGCGAGGCCTGCGGGTCGATCGCGATCAGCTCCAGGTAGGCGTGCGACGAAGCGGCGGCGGCCAGCGCCAGCAGCCGGTTGTGCGTGCCCATGAAGGCGTGCCGGCCACCGGCCGCCGGGGTGACGCCGAGGTTCGCCTCGCACCAGGCCACGCCCTGCTCCAGCGAGGCGCAGCCGATCACGAGGTGGTCGAGCCGCGCGCTCACAGCGACAGGCTCCCGTCGATGCAGGTGCGGCAGGCACCGCCGACCCAGACGGTGTCGCCGTCGGCCTCGATGTGCACGCGCCCGGCGCGCTGCAGCCGGGTGCCCTGGGCGGCGACGTAGCGGCGCGGCGCCACGCCCGCGCCGATCAGCCACTGGGCCAGGCTGGCGTTGAGGCTGCCGGTGACCGGGTCCTCCGGGATGCCGTCGCCCGGCACGAAGGCGCGCACCTCGTACTGCGCCTCGCTGCCGGGCGGGTACGCGCCGATCGCGCCCACGAAGGCCAGCTTCGCCAGCGCGGAGAAGTCCGGCTCGATGGCCAGCACCTCGCGCGCCGAGGCCAGGTGCAGGGCCAGCCACTTCGGGCCGTTGTCCAGCCAGCGCGCAGCCAGCACCTGGGCAGCGTCCAGACCCAGCGCCGCGAGCACCTGGCGCAGCAGCGCCGGCTCGACCTCGCGCGCGGCCATCGGCGGCGCGGCAAAGGCCAGGCGCGCGCCGTCCTGCCTGATCGTCACCCGCCCGACGCCGCATTCCTGCACCACCTGGCCAGGCGTCTGCGGGCGGCCGCCCGCTTCCAGCCAGGCGTGGCAGCTGCCCAGCGTCGGGTGTCCGGCAAACGGCAGCTCGCTGCCAGGCGTGAAGATGCGCAGCCGGTAGTCGGCGCCGGGCTGCGTGGGCCGCAGCAGGAAGGTGGTCTCCGACAGGTTGGTCCAGCGCGCGAAGGCCTGCATCTGCGCGTCGCTCAGGTCGTCGGCACCGAACACCACGGCCACCGGGTTGCCCTTGAGGGCCTCGGTGGTGAAGACATCGACCTGCTTGAAGGCATGGCGGGTCATGGGGATCTCCTCGGGTCAGCGGTGGGCACGCAGCACCTGCACCAGCGTCGCGATGCCGCGTTCGATCTGTTCCGGTGTCAGCGTCACGAAGGACAGCCGCAGCGTCCCGGGCTGCGGGTCGCGGGCGTAGAAGGCCGCGCCCGGCACGAAGGCGACGCCCGCCTCGACCGCATGCTCGAGCAGGGCCATCGCGTCCATGCCGTCGGGCAGGCGCATCCAGAAGAACATGCCGCCCACCGGGGTGTTCCAGCGGCAGCCCTCGGGCATGTGGCGTTCCAGCGCCGCGCGCATCGCGTCGCGCTGCGCCGCATAGCGGGCGCGCACCGCGGGCAGGTGCCGGTCGAGGAAGCCGTCGCGCACCACCTCGTGGACGATGCGCTGGTTGAACACCGGGGTGTGCAGGTCGGCCGCCTGCTTGGCCTGCAGCAGCTTGGGGTACAGCGCCTGCGGCGCGACCACGTAGCCCAGCCGCAGGCCGGGCGCCAGCACCTTGGAGAACGAGCCGAGGTAGATCGTCTGCTCCGGATCCCGCGCGACCAGCGGCGCGGGCGGCGGCGCGTCGAACCACAGGTCGCCGTAGGGGTTGTCCTCGACCAGCGGCAGGCCCAGGCGCTGCGCCTCGCGGGCCAGCGCGGCCCGCCGCGCTTCGCTCATGCAGCGGCCGCTCGGGTTCTGGTAGTTCGGCAGCACGTAGAAGAAGCGCGCACCGCGGGCACAGTCGCCCAGCGCCTCGGGCAGCGGCCCGTCGTCGTCCGAGGGCACCGGCACGAACTCGGGCTCGAACGGCGCGAAGGCCTGCAAGGCGCCGAGGTAGGTCGGCGTCTCGACCAGCACGCGGCTGCCCGCGTCGAGCAGCACCTTGCCGACCAGGTCCAGCCCCTGCTGCGAGCCGGCGGTGATCAGTACCTGGGAAGGCTGCACGCGCAGGCCGTGGCGGGCCAGGTGGTCGGCAACCCACTCGCGCAGCGGGCCGTAGCCTTCGCTGGCGGCGTACTGCAGGGCCTCGCGCGGTGCCTCGCGCAGCACCTTCTGCGTGGCGGCCTGCACCGCCTCGACCGGGAAGCTGTCGGGCGACGGCAGGCCGCCGGCCATCGAGAGGATGCCGGGGCGTTCGGTCACCTTCAGGATCTCGCGGATGATCGACGGGTTCATGCGCTCGGCGCGCCGAGCCAGGGTCCAGGTCATGCCATCTCTCCCTCGCCGCCCTCGGGTCCCCAGAAGACCACCCAGGTGACGAAATCGTCGGAAAAGGACTCGAAGCGGTGCTCGCGCCCGGCCGGCACGAACAGGCAGTCGCCCGGGCCGAATGCATGGCGCGTCTCGCCGTTGCGGAACACGCCGTGGCCGCTGACGACCAGGTACAGCTCGTCCTGCGCGTGCGGCTGCTGTGCATCGGTGCCGCGCGGCGCGTACACCTCCACGCGCATCGAGCCGTGCGCCAGCACCTGCCGGTAGCGCTCGCCGTGCCCGCCGGGCAGCTGTGCCAGCGCCTCGTGCAGGCTTGCCTTCATCGGCCGGCTCCCCGGGTGTCGACCGAGGCCCGCTTGCCGAGGAAGACGGTGGCGATCACCGCCAGGCCGAAGCCCAGCGTCAGCGCATCCAGCCGCTCGCCGAGCAGCGGCACCGCCGACACCATCGACAGGAAGGGCTGGAGCAGCTGTACCTGGCTGACGCGCACCGGCCCGCCCAGCGCCAGCCCCCGGTACCAGGCGAAGAAGCCCAGCCACATCGAGAACAGCGCCACGTACAGGAACCCCACCCAGGCCGAGGCCTGCACCGGCTGCGCCGGCGCGGTCAGCCCTGCGGCCGGCAGCGTGAACGGCAGCGACATCACCAGCACCCAGCAGATCACGCGCGGGGCCCCCAGCTGCGCGGTCACGCGCGCGCCGCAGACGTAGCCGAGCGCGGCCGACAGCACCGCGAGCACCAGCAGGCCGTCGGCCCACTGCACGTGCAGGCCGGCCTGCAGCGACGAGCCGGCCTTCAGCAGCGCGTAGGCGACCACCAGCGCCGTGCCGAGCACCGCGCAGGCCCAGAACGCCCAGGAGGGACGCTGCCGCCAGGCCACCGCCGCGACCACCGCGGTGACCAGCGGCAGCAGGCCCATGATGACCGCGGCGTGCACCGCCTCGACCTGGCGCAGCCCGAGCGCCAGGAACAGCGGAAAGCCCAGCACCGTGCCGGAGGCGGAGGCCGCCAGCCAACCCCACTGGCGCCCCTGCGGCCTGGGGCCCCGCACCCAGGCGAGGTAGCCCAGCGACAGCAGCCCGGCCAGCGCGGCACGCCCGAAGGTGACGAACCACGGCGACAGCTGCGGCGCCTCGGCCGGCCCGGTGGCCAGCCGCGTCATCGGCAGCGTCAGCGCGAAGATCGCCACGCCGAGCACGCCGAACCACAGCCCGCGCGTCTCGTCGGAGCCGGCCAGGCGCAAGGCGGCCGTGCTCATACCTTCACCATCCACAGGGCGGTGGCGGCGAGCACGACCGCCATCACGCGGTTGAAGACCAGCAGCCGCGCCCCCTGCGCGAGCCACTGTCGCAGCAGCGAGCCGACCAGCGCATAGGTGAAGTTGCTGGCGAAGGCGTACACCGCCATCACCGCCAGCACGATCACCAGGCGCTCGCCGGGGTTGGCCGCCGGCTGCCCGCCCTGGCTGACCACCCAGCCGCCGGTGAGCGCGAGCGCCAGCATCCAGGCCTTGATGTTGACGAACTGCAGCGCCACGCCCTGCAGGAAGCCGACGTTCAGGCGCGCACCGTCGGTCTGCGCCAGCACGCGCACCTGGCACAGCCGCCAGGCGAGGTACAACATGTAGCCGATGCCGACGGCCTTGACCGCGCCGCGCAGCAGCGGCGCGGTGGTCACGACCGCCCCCAGCCCCAGCCCGCAGGCCAGCATCAGCACGGTCCAGCCGGCCGGCACCGCGAGGCAAAAGCGCAGCGCCGACTTCAGCCCGCCGTTGGCGGCCAGCGCGGTCGACAGGGTGGTGTTCGGCCCGGGGGTGAAGCTCATCACCGTCGCCAGGACCAGCAGGGCGAGGAATTCTTGCAGCGTCATTCCGGGCAGTCTATGCTTGCCGCCAATACACTGCCAATACAGTTAACCCTGCCACTTGGCACGCTGTATCGGTCCCCTTGCCAGCACAGAGGCCGCCCATGCTGACCCGCTCTCCTGCCGAGACGCTGACCGCCCAGCTGGCCCACCGCTTCGCCGAGCGCATCCGCAACCGGCTGCTGCCGCCCGGCTCGCGCCTGCCCTCGGTGCGCGAATGCGCGCGCCGGCATGGCGTCAGCCCCTACACCGTGGTGGCCGCCTACGACCAGCTGCTCGCCCAGGGCCTGATCGAGGCCCGCCGCAACCGCGGCTTCTTCGTGCGCGAATCGCGGGCCGAGATGGCCGAGCCTGCCGCGCCCGCGCCGGCCCGCCCGGCGCCCCGGCCCGGCGCGGACGGCCGCACCCAGCCCCCGGTCGACGCCGCGACCCTGATCCGCGGCATGTTCCGCCAGGTGCATGGCCTGGACGGCGTGACCAAGGCGGTGCCCGGCATGGGCGTGCTGCCGCCGGGCTGGCTGGAAGCGCCCTTCATGAGCACGGCGGTGCGGCGCGTCAGCGGCGCGACCAACCTGTTCTCGCTGTCGCTGCAGTACGGCGAGCCGGCCGGCGAACTGGTGTTGCGGCGGGCGCTGTCGCACAAGCTGGCCGCCCTGGAGATCGAGGCGGCGCCCGAGCAGATCGTCACCACGGTGGGCGCGACGCACGCGCTGGACATCATCTGCCGCACGCTGCTGCGCCCGGGCGATGCGGTGATGGTCGACGAGCCCGGCTGGGCCGTGGAGTTCGCGCGGCTGACGCTGATGGGCATGCGCATCCTGCCGGTGCCGCGCCGCGAGCACGGCCCGGACCTGGACGTGATGGCCCGCTACTGCGAGGCCTACGAGCCGGCGCAGCGGCCCAAGCTCTTCATCAGCGTGAGCGTGCTGCACAACCCGACCGGCCAGTGCCTGAGCCCGAGCAGCGCGCACCGGGTGCTGCAGCTGGCGCAGCAGTACGGCTTCCTGATCGTCGAGGACGACACCTACTCGCACCTCGCGCAGCAGCACGCGGTGCGCATGTGCGCGCTCGACGGGCTGCGCCGCACGATCTACGTCAGCGGCTTCGCGAAGATCCTCGCGCCCAACTGGCGCGTGGGCTACCTGGCAGCCGCGCCGGACCTGGTCGAGCGCTTCATCGACACCAAGCTGCTGGGCACGCTGACCACGCCCTCGCTGTTCGAGCAGGCGCTGGCGCACTGCCTGGAGCAGGGGCAGATCCGCCGCCATGCGGAGCGCGTGCGTGCCCGGCTCGGCGCGGCGCGGGCACGCACCGTGCAGCTGGCCCTGCAGGCGGGCTGCCGCTTCGTCACCGAGCCGGCCGGGCTGTTCGGCTGGGTGGACACCGGGGTGGACACCGACCGGCTGGCGCAGGTGATGATGGACGACGGCTACCTGCTGGCCCCCGGCTCGCTGTTCCATGCCGTGCGCCGGCCCAGCTCGCTGATGCGCATCAACTTCGCGACCACCCAGGACGCAGGTTTCTGGCGCGATTTCGAACGGGCCCGGCGCCAGCTGTGACGGCCCCGGGCGTGAGAAAAGACCAGATCGCGGCAGATATCCCTCGTCCGGATGGGTTTGCGACTGTCTTTGCGGCGGGCGGTCAAGTAAAGTCACCAACACTTACCAATGCAAGGCTTGGTTGCCGCTGTGCGCGGCATGCTTTGCGCCTTCACCCGGCTGCAGTCCTCCGGGCCCCTGCCCCAGCCATGGACGAGACCACCATCCCCTTCGGCGAACCGGAACTGATGCGCGCCAGCGCCTTCCAGCGTTACCTGGACGAGCTGGCGGGCACGGGTGCGGCCGCACCGGTGGGGCCGGCGTCGCTGAGCCCGTCGCTGCTGGCCGACCTGCAGCGCTTCGAGCACAGCCCCAACGGCACCGAGGTGGTGGAAGTGCTGGCCGCCTGCCTGCGCCATGCGCAAAGCGTGGTGGTGCACTGCCAGACCGAAGGCTACGTGGTGCCGATCACGGTGTTCCCGCGCCAGCGGCTCTACCACTGCCCGGCCGAGCCCGAGGTGTACCTGATGCAGCGCCTGGCCTACCTGAAGGTGCTGCGCATCGAGCCGGCTGTGCTGCGCCCGCCGGGCGACCCCGAAAGCGCCCTGGTCGCGCCGGCCGAGCACTACCACCCGATCGCCCCGCTGCTGTGGGCGATGGCGATCGACGGCGCGCGCCACGAGCTGCTGCCCGAGATCGCCGGCACCGCCTGCTACCGCACCGCCCCCGGCCTGGACCTGCAGGCGCTGCCGCTGAACAAGCTGCAGCGCGCGGTGATCCGCCACATGCGGCTGCAGCCGGTGTCGCTGCGCGAGCTGGCCGAGCTGCTGGGCAGCCGCGACGGCGCGGTGCGCCTGCTCAACGCGCTGTACCTGCAGTCGGGCCTGATCATCAGCCGCGCGTTGCCGGCCTCGACCGCCGACTCCTGGCTCGCGACGCTGGGCCTGCGCCGGCGCCACGGCTGAGCGCCGCGACGTTCAGCGCGAGGCGAGCGCCTCCCAGCGCTCGAGCGCGGCCATCAGTTCCTCCTCGATCTGCGCGTAGCGGGCCTGCACCTCGGCGAGGCGGCGCGGATCGCCCTTGTAGATCTCGCTGCCGCCCAGCAGCTCGCCGAGCTGCTTCTGCTCGGCCTCCAGCGCCTCGATGCGCGCGGGCAGTTCGTCCAGCTCGCGCTGCTCCTTGTACGACAGCTTCTTCGACGCGGGCCGGGGCGCTTCCGGCTTCGGGGCCGCGGGCGCCGGGGCCGGCGCCGGCGCGGCGCGCTCCTGCAGCGCGCGGCTGCGCTCGCTCTGCACGCGCCAGTCCTCGTAGCCGCCTTCGTACTCGCGCCAGAAGCCCGGGCGCTGGTCGCCTTCCCAGGCGATGGTGCTGGTCACCACGTTGTCGAGGAAACGGCGGTCGTGGCTGACCAGGAACACCGTGCCCTCGTAGTCCTGCAGCAGCTCCTCGAGCAGCTCCAGCGTGTCGATGTCCAGGTCGTTGGTCGGCTCGTCCAGCACCAGCACGTTGGCCGGCCGCGCGAACAGGCGCGCCAGCAGCAGGCGGTTGCGCTCGCCGCCGGAGAGCGTGCGCACCGGCGAGTTGGCGCGTGCGGGCGAGAACAGGAAGTCGCCCAGGTAGCTCATCACGTGCTTGCGCGAGCTGCCGATCTCGATCCACTCGCTGCCCGGGCTGATGGTGTCGGCCAGCGTCGCGTCGAGGTCCAGCGCCTCGCGCATCTGGTCGAAGTAGGCCACCTGCAGGTTGCTGCCGCGCCGCACGGTGCCGCTGTCGGGCTCGATCTCGCCGAGGATGAGCTTGAGCAGCGTGGTCTTGCCGGCGCCGTTGGGGCCGATCAGGCCGACCTTGTCGCCGCGCAGGAGGGTGGCGGAGAAGTCGCGCACCACCGGACGCCCGTCGTAGGACTTGCTGACGTGCTGCAGCTCGGCGACCAGCTTGCCGCTGCGCACGCCGGCATCGACGTCCAGCCTGACCCGCCCGAGCGCCTCGCGCCGTTCGGCACGCTGCTGGCGCAGCGCCTGCAGGCGCTTGACGCGGCTGACGCTGCGCGTGCGGCGCGCCTCCACGCCCTTGCGGATCCAGGCCTCCTCCTGCGCCAGCAGCTTGTCGGCCTTCGCGTTCTGCACCGCCTCGTCGGCCAGCTGCTGCTCCTTCAGCGTCTCGTAGGCGCTGAAGTTGCCGGGATAGCTGCGCAGCACGCCGCGGTCGAGCTCGACGATGCGCGTGGCCACCGCGTCGAGGAAGGCGCGGTCGTGGGTGACCAGCACCACGCTGCCGCGGAAGGCGCGCAGCAGCTCTTCCAGCCAGCCGATCGAGTCGAGGTCCAGGTGGTTGGTCGGCTCGTCGAGCAGCAGCACGTCGGGCTGGGCGACCAGCGCCTGCGCCAGCGCGACGCGCTTCTTCGTCCCGCCGGACAGGCGCTCGACCGGCTCGTCCGCGCGCAGGTGCAGGCGCTGCAGCGTCTCCTCGACGCGCTGCTCCCAGGTCCAGCCGTCCAGCGCCTCGATGCGGCTTTGCAGCGCGTCCAGGTCCTCGCCGGGGGCGTGCGCCTCGTAGCGCCGGCGCAGCTCGCGCACCTCGGCCAGCCCCTGGCCCACCGCGTCGAACACCGTGACGCCGGGCGCGAACTGCGGCTCCTGCGGCACGTAGGCGATGCGCAGGCCCTGCTGCAGCTGCAGGCTGCCGTCGTCGGGGCGTTCCAGCCCGGCCAGGATCTTCAGCAGCGACGACTTGCCGGTGCCGTTACGGCCGATCAGGCCGACGCGCTCGCCGGCTTCCAGCGAAAACGCCGCGCCGTCGAGCAGGGCCACGTGGCCGTAGGCCAGATGGGCATTCGAAAGGGTGATCAGGGACATCCCGGGATTGTGCGGCATGCCTCGCGGACCGCTGCGCCGCGGCGGCTCATCGCCAGCGGCCGTATGGGAATGCAACTGTCTCGCATGCGCTCAAGCAAGCGCACGCTTGCGTGAGCGGCGACATCGACGACCCGGACAACGCCCCGTACCCGGGCCAGGCTTGGCGGTGGAAGCAGCGGGCCGGCGGGGACGACAGGACGCTGCGGGCCGTCCTGCGCGACCACGGCAGCCGTCGCGACCCGACCGTCCATGACCCGGCGGACCACTGCAAGCGCTGCGACGCCCGGGCCTGGGACGCCCGCGTAGAGGCGGTGTCCGGCATGCCGCTGCGCGACGGCGCGGACCCGTTCAAGGCGAGCGGCCGAGCCCCTGGTCGTGGCGATGCCTCGGCCGCCCGCCGGCCCCGGCGGTTTCAGTGCGGGACGCCGCGGCGCCGCAGCGCGTCGCGCATCCCGCCATCCAGCGCCACGCCGAAGCGGGTCTCCAGCACCTCGAACAGCGCGTCGGCGCCGTCCAGCGTGCGGCGCTCGCTGGGCTGCCCCGGGCGGTGCACGCTGAAGGCGCGGTCGAGCAGGCCGTAGCGCACCGTCCCGTCCACGCGCGCGGCCAGCAGCTGCCGGACGAAGCGCGAGTCCGGGTGGTGGCACAGGTACCAGCAGGCCATCTCGTAGTCGGCGCGCTGCTGCGGCTGCAGGTCGAACTCGTACAGGGTCTGCCAGGCGCCGGCGACCAGCGCCTGCAGCACGTACCCGTCGCCCTGCACCAGCAGGCGGAACGGCTCGTGCGGCGTGGCCTGCACGACGCCGGGCTCCAGGCGCAGCACGCCGGTCAGCGTCAGCCCGCCGAAGCCCACGTCGACCAGGCGCGGGCCGTCGTCCAGGTCCACGCGCAGCAGCATGTGGGTGCGCGGCGGCGCGGGCGCCTCCGCCGCCCGGCCCCACCACACGCGCGCGGCCAGCCCGGTGACGCGGAAGCCGATCGCCTCCAGCACGGCCTGGAACAGCAGGTTGTGCTCGTAGCAGAAGCCGCCGCGGCCGCCCTGCACCAGCTTGCGCTGCAGGCTGTCCAGGTCCAGCGCGACCGGCCGGCCCAGCAGCGGGTCCAGGTTCTCGAACGGGATGCGGCCCGGGTGCCGCAGCGCCAGCTGCTGCAGCGTCTCGAGCGTCGGCGCCGCCGGCCCGTCGTGGCCGATGCGGCGGAAGTAGGCGGCCAGGTCCAGGCTCACCGCCGGCCCTGCTCCACCGTGCGCTCGAGCGCGTCGACGAACACCTGCGCGACGTCGAAGCCGGTCTGCTGCTGGATCTCCTGGAAGCAGGTCGGGCTGGTCACGTTGATCTCGGTGACGCGGTCGCCGATCACGTCCAGCCCGATCAGCAGCAGCCCGCGCGGGGCCAGCCGGGCGCCCACCTCGGCGGCGATCTCGCGGTCGCGCGGCGACAGCGGCTGGGCCACGCCCTTGCCGCCGGCGGCCAGGTTGCCGCGGATCTCGTTGCCCTGCGGGATGCGCGCCAGCACGTAGGGCACCGGCTCGCCGGCGATGATCAGCACGCGCTTGTCGCCGTGCACGATCTCGGGCACGTAGCGCTGCGCCATCAGGGTGCGCGTGCCCTGCTGGTTGAGCGTCTCGGTGATGCTGCCCAGGTTCAGCCCGTCGGGGCCGACGCGGAAGATGCCCAGGCCCCCCATGCCGTCCAGCGGCTTGAGGATGATGTCGCCGTGCAGGGCGTGGAAGCGGCGGATCTCCTGCGCATCGCGGCTGACCAGCGTCGGCGGCACCAGCTGCGGGAACTCCATCACCGCCAGCTTCTCGGGGTGGTCGCGCAGCGCGCGCGGGCTGTTGATCACGCGCGCGCCTTCGCGCTCGGCCTGCTCCAGCAGGTGGGTGGCGTAGAAGTACTCGCTGTCGAACGGCGGGTCCTTGCGCATCACCGCCGCGTCGAAATCGGCCAGCGCGACCAGATCGTCGGTGTCGGCGGTGTACCAGGCGTTCGGGTCGCCGGTCAGCTGGATCTCGCGTGCCGACGCCGTGACGCGTCCGCCGCTGTGCCAGCTGATCTGGCGCGGCTCGCACGCCCACAGCTCGTGGCCACGACGCGCGGCCTCGCGCATCATCGCGTAGGTGGTGTCCTTGTAGATCTTGAAGTGATCCAGCGGATCGGCAATGAAGAGGAATCTCATCGGGTCTTCGCAGGGGCGGCGAGGGGCCGGAACCGGTAGTGTTGCACCATGAGGGCGATCGCGCCGGCGACCACGCCCCAGAAGGCCGAACCGACCCCCCAGAGCGTCAGGCCCGACAGCGTGACGAGGAACGTGATCAGTGCCGGCTCGCGATGCTGTTCGTCCTTCACGGCAGCGGCCAGGCCCGCGCCGATGCTGCCCAGCAGCGCCAACCCGGCGATGGCGACGACCAGCTCGCGCGGGAAGGCCGCCAGCAGCCCGACCACGGCCCCGCCGACCAGGCCGACGGCGATGTAGAACACCCCGGCCATCACCGCCGCGGGATAGCGGCGCGCCGGGTCCTCGTGGGCCTCGCGGCTCATGCAGATAGACGCGGTGATCGCGGCAAGGTTCAACGCATAGGCCCCGAACGGCGCAAGCAGCAGGGTGGCCACGCCGGTGGTGCCGACCAGCGGCGAGATCGGCGTGGCGTAGCCCGCGGCGCGGATCGCCGCCACCCCGGGCAGGTTCTGCGAGGCCATCGTCACGACGAACAGCGGCAGCGCCACGCCGATGGCCGCCTGCAGCGTGAACCGGGGCGTGGTCCACACCGGCGCCGCCAGCGACCACTGCACCGCCGACCAGCGCAGCTCGCCGCCCAGCGAGGCGATCACGATGCCCACCAGCAGGACCCCCGGCACCGCGTAGCGCGGCCACCAGCGCCGCCCGCACAGGTAGGCGGCGAACATCGCCAGCACCAGCGGCAGCTTTGTCTGCATGGCGCCGAACGCATCCATCCCGAAACGCGCCAGCACGCCGGCCAGCAGCGCGGACGCAAGCGAGGTGGGAATGCGGTCCATCGCGCGCGCGAACCAGCCGGTGTAGCCGGCCACCGCGATCGCCGCGCCGCACAGCATGAAGGCGCCGATGGCCTCGGGCATCGAGGCGCTGGCGGTGGCCAGCACCGCCGCACCGGGCGTGGACCAGGCGGTCAACACCGGCTGCCGGTAGGCGAGCGACAGGCCCAGGCTGGTCAGGCCCATGCCGAGCCCGAGGGCCCAGATCCAGGAGGTCGTCTGGGCCGGCGTCGCGCCCAGCGCGGCGGCGGCCTGGAACACGATGGCGACCGAGCTGGTGAAGCCGACCAGCACGGCGACGAAGCCGGCCACGACGGCCGACAGGGACAGGTCACGGAAGAAGCGCATGGCGACGTGGCGGCTGGGCGCGAGGAAGCCGCAAGCTTAAGCCGCGCCGGCCGCCCGTGCTGGGGCGGGGGCACCGCGGGTGCGGCCCCGCCGCCCGGATCAGTCGTAGACCTCGGCGTCCGGGTCGGTGGCTTCCAGCTCGTAGCTGGCCGCCAGCATCGCCAGGCGGGCGATCACGCCGTACATGTAGAAGCGGTTCGGCGCGCTCGCCCCCGGCTTGGCGCCGGGCTTGGGCAGGTGGTTGGTCTCGGCGAAGGCCAGCGGCACGAAGCTCGCGCCCGGGGCGTTGAGGTTCTCGTCGATGCCGCGTTCGGCGTGCACGCGGTAGAAGCCGCCGACCACGTAGCGGTCGATCATGTAGACCACCGGCTCGGCCACGGCCTCGTTGATGCGCTCGTAGGTCGGCACGCCTTCCTGGATGATCACCTCGGAGACCGTCTGGCCGTCCTTGATGACGCTCATCTTGTTGCGCGTCTTGCGGTTCAGCTCGGCCAGCTCCTTGGCGTCGCGCACGGTCATGATGCCCATGCCGTAGGTGCCGGCATCGGCCTTGATGATCACGAACGGCTTTTCCTGGATGCCGTATTCCTTGTACTTGCGCCGGATCTTGGACAGCAGCGCATCGGCGTTGCTCTGCAGGCAGTCGATGCCCACGCTCTCGGCGAAGTTGACCTGGCCGCACTTGGCGAACATCGGGTTGATCAGCCAGGGGTCCATGCCGAGCAGCTTGGCGAACTTCTTGGCCACTTCCTCGTAGGCCTGGAAGTGGTTGGACTTGCGCCGCACCGCCCAGCCGGCGTGCAGCGGCGGCAGCAGGTACTGTTCGTGCAGGCCCTCGAGCACCGGCGGCAGGCCGGCCGAGAGGTCGTTGTTGAGCAGGATCGTGCAGGGGTCGAAGTCCTTCAGCCCCAGGCGGCGCTTGGAGCGCACCAGCGGCTCGACGGTCAGCGTGCTGCCGTCGGGCAGGGTCAGCGTGGTGGGCTCCTTGATGGTCTCGTCCAGCGTGCCCAGCCGCACGTTCAGGCCGGCCTGGTGGAAGATCTGCACCAGCCGCTGCACGTTCATCAGGTAGAAGGTGTTGCGGGTGTGCTTCTCGGGGATCAGCAGCAGGTTCTTGGCCTCGGGACAGATCTTCTCGATGGCCGCCATGGCCGCCTGCACCGCCAGCGGCAGCATCTCCTCGGTGAGGTTGTTGAAGCCGCCGGGGAACAGGTTGGTGTCGACCGGCGCGAGCTTGAAGCCCGCGTTGCGCACGTCCACCGAGCTGTAGAACGGCGGCGTGTGCTCCATCCATTCGAGCCGGAACCAGCGCTCGATGGCGGGCATGGACTCCAGGATGCGTTGCTCGAGTTCGTTGATCGGGCCGGTCAGCGCCGTGATGAGGTGAGGAACCATGGAATCGTGAGCCTCGGAGACGCCCGGCGGGCGGGCGGATTTCGGGTAGGTCGGGCGAACGATTCTAGGCAAATGGGGGTCCGACCGCCGCGCACAAGCCCCGCCGGCGCCCCGCGCGGCAGCGCCCGACCTCGCCTCCCGCCCCCCGCCATCGCATGCAAGTGATTGCTGCACATGGATTTTTCCCGATCCGACCGCAGCCGCAAACGCTGTCTTGCGGACCCCGGACCTAATCGAGCGAGGCGTCCAGCGCGAGCAGCCGCGGCAGGTCGAGCAGGCGCACCCGGCCCCGCCGGCATTCGACGAGCCGCTCGCGCTCCAGCGCCTGCATCAGCTCGTTCACGGTCTGGCGGCTCAGGGCCAGCATGGTGCCGAGCCGCTCCTGCGAGATCCGCAGGGTGTCCGCGGGCGGGGCATCGCGCTGCCCGTAGGCCCGTGCCAGCCCCACCAGGCAGCGGACGAGGCGCTCGCGCGCCGTGTGCAGGCCGGCATCCTCGACCACATCGAACATCACCCGCAGCTTGTGCACCGCCAGCTGCCCGATGTACTGCCAGTGCGCGGGGTGGGCGTCGAGCCAGCGCGTGATGGCCGCCAGGGGCACGTGCGCCAGCGTGGCGGGCGTGTCGGCCCAGGCGCGGTGGGTACGGGTGCCGCCATCGATGAGGGCCACCTCGCCGAACCAGTGCGGCGGCTCCGCGCGGCCCGCGACGAACTCCCGGCCCGCCGGGTTCACCGCCCCGAAGCAGATCGCGCCGTCGAGCATGCCGAACAGGCCGGTGTTGGCGTCGCCGCGATGGAACAGCACCTCGCCCGCGCGCAGCGAGACCACGCGCGCCTCGCGGCACAAGGCCTGTTGCAGCGGTGACGGCAGGTGGGCAAACCAGCGGCCCGAGGCCAGCACCTGCCGATGGGCGGGCGCCAGGCCCGCGGTGGACAACGACGTGGGCGGCATGACGGGAATCGGCGCTTGCGTCGGGTGGCCGACAGACGGGCGCGCCCGGGCGTCCGATGATCCCCGACATGACTTCCCTTTGCAATGCCAAGCCCTTCCCCGAGCCCTTCCCGGTGGCCGGCACCCTGCTCCATGCCGGCGACGCGGGCGATGTCACCCGGCTGCCCCCGCCGGTCACGCCGGCCGTGCTGGAGCACCTCGACGGACGCGTGCTCGGTGCCTACGTGGTGTCCACGCCCGACGACGCGCACTCCCACCTGTGGGAGATGCACCCCGCGGCGGACGAGGTGCTGTACCTGCTCGCGGGCGAACTGGAGGTGGAGCACGACGACGGGCAGGCCCGCGGCCGCACCCGCCTGCGCGCCCACGAAGGCCTGGTGATGCCGCGCGGGGTGTGGCACCGCCTGGTCGTGCGCCAGCCCGGCATGTTGTTGGCGCTGACCACGCCGCGCGGCACGCAGCTGCGCCCCCACGCCGCAGACGCCCATGCAGCGTGAGCGTGCGCGGCGGGTCGTCGTGTCGGCGCTGCTGGCCCTGGTGGTCTTCGGCAGCTGGGCGTACGCGGTGAACTTCCACGACCCCGGGCGCCGGCTGGTCGCCGCGCTTTCCCAGGGCCTGTTCAGCTTTGCCTTCTCGCTGGTGGTGATGTCGATCACCGAGGCCACCTATGCGCGGCTTGCCGGCCGGCGCTGGCAGGTGCCGCTGGCGGTCGCGGTCCCGGTGGGCACCAGCGTCGTCGGCGCCGCGCTGGTCCACCTGGCCGCACGCACGCCGTCGCCCGGGCTGACGCTGCTGGGCCCGGCCCTGGTGGGCGCCGCATACCAGACCGCCTACGTGCTGCACCTGCGGCGCCGCGACGACCGGTCGCGGGACGACATGCAAAAGGGCCTCCCGAAGGAGGCCCTGGAACGTGGCGGCTGACGGGCCGCCAGGCCGGGAAGCCGGGCCGGACGGCCCGGACCTCCGCGGTGCGCCTTACTTGCTGTAGGCCGTCTCGCCGTGCGAGGTGATGTCCAGGCCCTCGCGTTCGGCCTCTTCCGAGACCCGCAGCCCGACCAGCAGGTCCACGATCTTGTAGGCGATCACGGAGACCACGGCCGACCAGACGATGGTGATGAGCACGCCCTTGAGCTGGATCAGCAGCTGCGCGCCGATCGCGTAGTCTTCCGCACCCGTGCCGCCCAGGCCCGGCGCCGCGAAGACGCCGGTCAGGATGGCACCGACGATGCCGCCGACGCCGTGCACGCCGAACACGTCGAACGAGTCGTCCACGCCCAGCATGCGCTTCAGGCCGGTCACGCCCCACAGGCAGATCAGGCCGGCCGCCAGGCCGATCACGATGGCGCCCATCGGGCCGACGAAGCCGGCCGCCGGGGTCACGCCCACCAGGCCCGCCACCGCGCCGGAGGCCGCACCCAGCATCGAGGCCTTGCCCTTGGTCAGCGCTTCACCCACGCACCAGGCCAGGGTGGCGGCACCGGTGGCGACGATGGTGTTGACGAAGGCCAGCGCAGCGGTGCCGTTGGCAGCCAGCGCGGAACCCGCGTTGAAGCCGAACCAGCCCACCCACAGCAGCGAGGCACCGACCATGGTCAGGGTCAGCGAGTGCGGGGGCATCGCTTCCTTGCCGTAGCCCAGGCGCTTGCCGACCATGTAGGCACCGACCAGGGCCGCGATGCCGGCGTTGATGTGGATGACGGTGCCGCCGGCGAAGTCCAGCGCGCCGTCCTCGAACAGCAGGCCGCCCTCGGCCCACACCATGTGGGCGACCGGGATGTAGCAGAAGGTGAACCACAGCACCGAGAACAGCATCACCGCGGAGAAGCGGATGCGCTCGGCGAAGCCGCCCACGATCAGCGCGACGGTGATGGCCGCGAACGCCGACTGGAAGCCCGCGAACACGTACTCGGGGATGGTGCCCGACAGCGTGTCCGGCGTGATGCCACGCAGGAACACCTTCTCCAGCGTGCCGACGAACGAGCCGCCGCCCGCGAAGGCCAGGCTGTAGCCGTACAGCGACCACAGGACCGTGATCAGCGAGAAGATCACGAACACCTGCATCAGCACGGACAGCATGTTCTTCGCGCGGGTCAGGCCGCCGTAGAACAGGGCCAGGCCCGGGATGCTCATCATGATGACCAGCAGCGTGGAGGTCAGCATCCACGCGGTGTCGCCGGTGTCGAGCTTGGGTTCGGCTTCGGCCGGCGCGGCCTCGGGGGCAGCCGGCGCAGCGTCCGCCGGAGCGGCTTGCACCGCCTCGGTGACCGGGGCGGCAGCGTCTTGGGCCAGCGCCAGGTCGGTGAGCCCGAACAGGGCCGAGCCGAGCGCCAGGATAGCGAGCAGTTTCTTCATGGTGATCTCTCTGTGCCTTGTCCTCAAAGGGCGTCCTTGCCCGTTTCTCCGGTGCGGATGCGCACCACCTGTTCGAGGTCGGAGACGAAGATCTTTCCGTCGCCGATCTTGCCGGTACGGGCCGAACTTTCGATGGCCTCGATGACGCGGTCGACGATCGCGTCGTCCACCGCCGCTTCGATCTTCACCTTGGGCAGGAAGTCGACCACGTATTCCGCGCCGCGGTACAGCTCGGTGTGGCCCTTCTGACGGCCGAAGCCCTTGACTTCGGTTACCGTGATGCCCTGAACGCCGATGCCGCTCAGGGCCTCACGCACTTCATCAAGCTTGAACGGCTTGACGATGGCGGTCACCATCTTCATGGGGTAGCTCCTTGTGTTGAGGCTTTGCCTGGTACGGGACTGGTGCCCCGCGCGTCACATCGCCTTGCTGATGGTCAGGATGAAACGGGTCTTGTTGATCGGGTCGTAGTCGCTCTTCTTGGTGCCGCCCACGACGTGGCCGCCCAGCGAGAAGCCCTGGCCCAGGTCGTAGGTCACGCCGAGCTTGTAGTCGGTGTAGTCGGGCATGCCGGCGTCGTTGAGCTCGTCGGTCAGCGCCGAGTAGCCCACCGCCGCGTTGAGCGTCAGCGACTCGATCAGCGGGTAGTCGAACGTCAGGTTCAGGTAGCCGGTGCCGCGGCCGTCCTCCGCGCCGAAGTACTTGCTCGAGACGGTGTGCGAGTACTTCAGGCCGAACGGGCCCCAGCTCAGGCCGGCGTACAGCTCGGTGGTGTTCAGGTCGGTGTCGCCCGGGTAGTAGTACTGCAGCAGGCCGACGTCGTAGCCGAAACCGTCGCCGAACTCGCCCTTGTAGCCGCCGTAGAAGTCCATCTCGATGCCGGCGTCGGTGAAGCCGATGCTCGAGTTCCAGTTGCCGAGGTAGAACCCTTGGTACTCGAAGTCGAAGCCGCCCTGCACGGCCGGATCGTTGTCGGTCTGGTCCTGCCCACGGAACTTGTAGTTGCTGGTCAGGCTGAAATTGGCGCTCACCTCTTGTGCCAGCGCGGGTCCCGCGACGAAGGCCGACACCAGGGCCAGGGCTGCGAGCGGTTTCTTCTTCATGTGAACTCTCCGTGGATCTGCGTTGAGGAAAAGGAGACGGCCGCTCTTCTGCACGATCCATGCCACGGCCGGAAACCTCCGGTAACCCCGCCGGACGCACCGCGCGGCGCCCTTTGGCGCGGCCGAAGGCGCACCAAACCCGTGCAGGAACCGCCTTCGCACCGCTGCGGTGCGCGACGGCTTGCCCGGCCCCGGGTCACGCCGCCGGCGGTGCATCAACCGGGTGCATGAGCGGGCCTGCGGCGAGTGCGGCGACAATGCGCGCTGCGCACGGGCGCGCCCAGACGCCCGGTGCAACGGGACCGCACAACGACACCCGAGGGAGGAACTCGTCCATGTCGCTTGCCGTGATCCGCAGCCGCGCCCTGGCCGGGCTGCAGGCACCGGAAGTCACCGTCGAGGTGCACCTGGCCAACGGCCTGCCCAGCTTCACGCTGGTCGGGCTGGCCGACACCGAGGTCAAGGAGGCGCGCGAACGCGTGCGCGCCTCGCTGCTCAACAGCGGGCTGGAGTTCCCGCACAACAAGCGCATCACGGTCAACCTGGCCCCGGCCGACCTGCCCAAGGAGTCCGGGCGCTTCGACCTGCCGATCGCGCTGGGCATCCTGGCCGCCAGCGGCCAGATCGACCCGGCGCGGCTGGCGCCCTATGAATTCGCCGGTGAGCTCTCGCTGGCCGGCGACCTGCGGCCGGTGCGCGGTGCGCTGGCCATGAGCCTGGCGCTGCACCGCCAGGGCGTGCCGCGGGCGCTGGTGCTGCCGCTGGACAGCGCCCGCGAGGCCTCGCTGGTGCAGCACGCCGAGGTCTACGGCGCGCGCCACCTGCTGGACGTGGTGCAGGCCCTGCTGCCGCCGGGCGAGGGCAGCACGGCGCCCGAGGCCGGCTGGGTGCGCATGCAGCCGCCTGCGGCGCAGCCCGCCCCCGCCTACCCCGACCTGCGCGACGTGAAGGGCCAGGCCGGCGCCAAGCGCGCGCTCGAGATCGCCGCGGCCGGCGGCCACAGCCTGCTGATGGTGGGGCCGCCCGGCACCGGCAAGTCCATGCTGGCGCAGCGCTTTGCCGGGTTGCTGCCGCCGCTGGACACCGAGGCGGCACTGGAATCGGCCGCGGTGCTCAGCCTGGCCGGGCTGTTCGCGCCGGAACGCTGGCGCCAGCGCGTGTTCCGGGCCCCGCACCACAGTGCCTCGCCGGTCGCGCTGGTGGGCGGCGGCTCGCCGCCGCGCCCGGGCGAGATCTCGCTGGCGCACCACGGCGTGCTGTTCCTCGACGAGCTGCCCGAGTTCGCGCGCCCGGCGCTGGAGGCGCTGCGCGAGCCGCTGGAAACCGGCCAGATCACGATCTCGCGCGCCGCGCGCCAGGCCGAGTTCCCGGCGCGCTTCCAGCTGATCGCCGCGATGAACCCCTGCCCCTGCGGCTACCTCGGCTCGCGCCTGCGGGCCTGCCGCTGCGGGCCGGATGCGGTGGCGCGCTACCAGGCGCGCCTGAGCGGCCCGCTGCTGGACCGCATCGACCTGCAGGTGGAGGTCACGGCCGTGCCGCCGGAAGCGCTGATGGCCGCGCCGGACGGCGAACCCAGCGCCGCGGTGGCCGCGCGCGTGGCGCGCGCCCGGGAACGCCAGCAGGCGCGCCAGGACTGCACCAACGCCCAGCTGGCCGGCGCGGCGCTCGACACCCACTGCACGATGGAGGCGCAGGCCGCCGGCTTCCTGCACAACGCCGCCGCGCGGCTGGGCTGGTCCGGCCGCAGCCTGCACCGGGTGCTCAAGGTTGCGCGCACGATCGCCGACCTCGCCGGCAGCGAGCGCATCGACGTGCCGCACCTGGCCGAGGCGATCCAGCTGCGGCGGGCGCTGCCCGGCGCCGGGCCGGGGTGAGGGTCAGACCTTGGCGCGGGTGCCCGACAGCGCCGTCCACGCCCCCAGGCCGATGAACGCGGTGCCGGTGGCGTAGCGACCCCAGCGCCGCGCGCTGCCGATGCGGCGCAGCCGGCTGGCCAGCACGCTGGCCGTCAGCACGTAGAGCGCGTCGGTGGTCGCCGCCACCGCGACGAAGATCGCGCCGAGCAGCACGCTCTGGCCGAGCGGCGAGGCGGACGCGCTGGTGAACTGCGGCAGGAAGGCGGCGAAGAACAGCGCCGTCTTGGGGTTGAGCAGCGCCACGAGGAAGCCGTCGCGCAGCACCCGGCCGGTCGCCGCGGGCGGCACCTCCGCCGGCGCGTCCGCTTCGGCGATCGCCGACGACGCGCCGCGCAGCGCCTGCACGCCCAGGTAGACCAGGTAGGCCGCGCCGGCGTACTTGACCACCGTGAAGGCCAGCGACGAGACGGCGAACAGCGCGGCCAGCCCGATCGCCGCTCCCAGGGCGTTGCCCAGGTTGCCCAGCGCGACGCCCAGCACCGAGGCCAGGCCGGCGCGCCGGCCCTGCGCCAGCGTGCGGGTCAGCAGGTACACCACGGCCGGGCCGGGCGTGAGTGCCAGCACCAGGCTGGCGGCGAGGAAGGCGCCCAGCAGCGGCCAGGCGGGCAGCAGGTCGGTCATGGTCTTGCGGCTCCTTGCAACGGGTCGGCCCGGCACGCCGGCCGGGCCCCGGCGCCAGTCTGGATGAAAAAAGCCCCGCCGGCCAGACCGACGGGGCTTGCGGCGCAGGCGCCGTGTGCGGGTTCAGCGCGCCTCGGCCACCGCCTCGGGCGACCAGCCCCCGCCCAGCGCCTTGAACAGCTCGACGGTGGCTGCCAGCTGCGCCTGGCGGTTGCTCACGGTGCGCAGGCGCGCCGCATTGGCGCTGCGCTGCGCGTCGAGCAGCTCCAGGTAGGGTGAGTAGCCGGCGTCGTAGCGCTGCTGCGCCACGCGCAGCACCTCCAGCGAGGCACGCTCGCTGGCCTCGATGTCGGCCTGCGACTCGCGCGCCGCGCGCAGGTTGACCAGCGCATCCGAGACGTCCTTGAAGGCCGACTGCACCGCGCCCTGGTAGGCCGCGAGCGCCTCGCGCTGGCGCGCCTCGGCCTGCTCGGTCTGCGCCAAGCGCCGCCCGGCGTCGAAGATCGGCAGGGTCAGCCCGAAGCCGATCGACCAGATGCGCGAGCCGCTCTTGAGCACGTCCGACAGCTCGGCGCTCTCGCCGCCGGCCAGGCCGGTCAGCGACAGGGTCGGGAACAGTGCGGCCTTGGCCACCCCGATCTGCGCGTTGGCCGAGGCCAGCAGGGCTTCGGCCTGGCGCACGTCGGGACGGCGCTCCAGCAGCGTGGACGGCAGCCCCGGCGGCGGCGCAGGCGGCAACGGCAGGCCGCGCAGCGAGCCCTCGGCCAGTTCCAGTCCGGCCTGGCCGGTCAGCAGGCCCAGCTGCGACTCGGCGATCGCGCGCTGGCGTTGCAGCTCCTGCAGCTGCAGTGCGGCGTCGGCGCGCAGCGCCTCGGCCTGGTCGACGTCGATGCGCGCGCTGGTGCCGCCCTGCAGGCGCAGGCGCAGGATGCGCACCGATTCCTCGCGGGTCTTGAGCGTCTCGCGCGTCAGCGCGATCTGCTCGTCCAGCGCGCGCAGGTTGAAGTAGCTCTGCGCGACCAGGCCGGCGACGGTCTGCCGCACCACCTCGTGCGCGTAGCGCGTGGCCAGCGCCTGGGCGCGCGCCGCCTCGGAGGCACGGCGCAGCCGGCCCCAGAAGTCCAGCTCGAACGCGGTCGACAGCGCGGCGCGGAAGTTGTTCGCCACGCCGCCGCCCGGGGCGGCGGTGGTGGTGCTGCTGCGCGCGCGCACCGCGCTGCCGCCCAGGTCCAGCGACGGCCACTGCAGCGCGCGCGCCTCGCGCAGCAGCGCCTCGGCCTGCTCGACGCGCGCCACCGCCTGCTGCAGGTCGGTGTTGCGCGCGAAGGCGGCGTCCATCAGCGCGTCGAGTTGCGGATCGCCGAACAGGCGCCACCACTGCGCATCCACCTCCTGCGGGCCGCCGGCGGCGGGCACCGCGGCGGCGTCGGCGCGGTACTGCGCCGGCAGGTCGACGTCCGGGCGCCGGTAGTCGGGCCCGACCGCGCAGCCCGCCAGCACGGCGGCGGCCAGCGCGGAAAGAGTCAGCTTGACCATGGTCCTCTTGTGATCGCTCATACCGGCACCTCCTCGGTGGCGCCGGGCGCATGGCTGTGCTGCGGCCGCGGCTTGCGCGCCAGCAGCGCGAAGAACAGCGGCACGAAGATCGGCGCGACGAAGGTGGCGACCAGCATGCCGCCGAACACGCCCGTGCCCATCGACTGGCGCGCCGCGGCACCGGCGCCGGTAGCGAACACCAGCGGCACCACGCCCAGCACGAAGGCCAGCGAGGTCATCACGATCGGGCGGAAGCGCAGGCGCGCGGCTTCCAGCGCCGCCTCGGCGGCCTTCTTGCCCTGCTCCATGCCCTGCATCGCGAACTCCGCGATCAGGATCGCGTTCTTCGCCGCCAGGCCGATCAGCACCACCAGGCCGATCTGGAAGTAGATGTCGTTCTCCATGCCGCGCAGCCACACCGCCAGCAGCGCGCCGGTCACCGCGAACGGCACGGCCAGCACGACCGCGAACGGCACGCCCCAGCGCTCGTACAGCGCCGACAGGATCAGGTAGACCATCACCAGCGCGAAGCCGAAGGCGAACACCGAGGCGCTGCCGGTGCGCTTCTCCTGGAAGGCCTGGCCGGTCCACTCGTAGCTGTAGCCCTGCGGCAGCACCTGGCGCGCCACCTCCTCGACGGCCTTGATCGCCTCGCCGGAGCTGTAGCCGGGCTTGGCGCTGCCCATCACCTTGGCGGCGACGTAGGAGTTGTAGCGCTCGATCTGCTCGGGGCCGATCACGCTGTCGACGCGGATCAGCGTCTTGAGCGGGACCATCTGGCCGGTGGTCTGCGAGCGCACGTACAGGCGTCCCAGGTCTTCCGGCTTGGAGCGGAACGGCGCGTCGGCCTGGATCGTGACGCGGTAGGTGCGGCCGGAACGGTTGAAGTCGTTCACGTACAGCGAGCCCATCTGCGCCTGCAGCGCCGCGAACACCTCGTTGACCGGCACGCCCAGCGCGAGCGCCTTCTCGCGGTCGACCTCGACGCGCAGCTGCGGCACGGTCGGGCGGTAGAAGGTCTGCACCTGGCCCAGCACCGGGTGCTGCATCAGCGCGGCCATGAAGTCCTGCGTGACCTGCGCGAGGCGCTGCGGGTCGCTGTCGCTGCGCGCCTGCACGTACACCTCGAAGCCGCCGGCCTGGCCCAGGCCCTGGATGCCCGGCGGGTTGAACGCGAAGGCGATGCCGTCCTTGAGCGCGAAGCCCATGCCGCTGACCTGCTGCGCGAGCTCCTGGGTCGACTGGGTGCGCTCGTCCCACGGCTTCATTGTCACGAAGATGGTCGCCGAATTGCTCTTGGCGCCACCGCCGATCAGGTCGAAGCCGTTGATGATGAAAAAGCTGTCGATGGCATCGTTCTGCGCGTTCATCTGGCGCAGCTGCTCGGTGGTGCGCTCGGTGCGCTCCAGCGTCGCCCCGTCAGGCAGCACCACGGCCGACAGGATGAAGCCCTGGTCCTCCTCCGGCACGAAGCTGCCCGGCACGCGCCACAGCAGGTAGCTGGCCACGCCCAGCATCAACACGAAGCCCAGCAGCGCGACCAGCCGGCGCTTGAGCGCGAAGCTGACGCCGCCCAGGAAGCGCTTGGTCAGCCAGTCGAAGCCGCGGTTGAACGGCGCGAAGAACTTCTGGCCCCAGGTCACGCCGTCATGGTGCGGCTTGAGCAGCAGCGCGCACAGCGACGGCGTGAGCGTCAGCGCGACGATGCCCGACAGCACCACGGCGATCGCCACCGTCACCGCGAACTGGCGGTACAGCTGGCCGGCGATGCCGCCCATGAAGGCCACCGGGATGAACACGGCGCACAGCACCAGCACGATGCCGATCACCGCGCCCGAGACCTCGCGCATGGCCTCCACGGCCGCCGCGAACGGCGACATCTTCTCCTCGCGCATCAGTCGCTCGACGTTCTCCAGCACCACGATCGCGTCGTCCACCACGATGCCGATGGCCAGCACCATCGCGAACAGCGTCAGCGTGTTGATCGAGAAGCCGAACAGCCACAGGCCGGCGAAGGTGCCGATCAGCGACACCGGCACCGCCAGCATCGGGATCAGCGTCGCGCGCCAGGTCTGCAGGAACACGAACACCACCAGCAGCACGATGATCGCCGCCTCGATCACGGTGTGCATCACCTCGTTGATCGAGGCCGAGACGAAGCGGGTCGTGTCGTACGGGATGCGATAGTCGACGTCGTCCGGGAAGCGCTCGTTCCTGAGCTCGACCATCTTGGCCTTGACCGCGTCGGCCACGTCGAGCGCGTTGGCGCCGGACTGCAGGAACACGCCGATGGCGATCGCCGGCTGGCCGTTGACCGTGCTCGACTGGGCGTAGCTCTGCGCGCCCAGCTCGATGCGCGCGACGTCCTTCAGGCGCAGCACGCCGCCGCCCGCGGTGGAACGCAGCACGATCTCGCCGAACTCCTCCGGCTCGACCAGGCGGCCGCGCGCCGTGACGGTGTAGACCAGCTCCTGGCCCTTGGGCGCCGGATCCGCGCCGATCTTGCCGGCCGCGTACTGGGCGTTCTGAGCGTTGATCGCCGCGGCGATGTCCGAGGTGGTCACGCCCAGCTGGGCCATCTTGTCCGGCTGCAGCCACACGCGCATCGAGTAGTCGCGCGCGCCGAACACCAGCACTTCCGCCGTGCCGGGGATGCGCTTGAGCTCGTCGAGGATGTTCTGCGTCGCGTAGTTCGACAGGAACAGCTCGTCGCGCGTGCCGTTGGGCGAGGTCAGCGCGATCACGAGCAGGAAGTTCTCGCTGCGCTTGGCCACCACCACGCCGTTGCGGCGCACCTCGTCGGGCAGCCGGGGCGTGGCGAGCTGCACCCGGTTGTTGACGTTGAAGGTCGCCTTGTCGATGTCGGTGCCGACCTCGAAGGTGGCGGTGATCGTGAGCGAGCCGTCGGACGACGAGGTCGAGCTGAAGTACAGCAGGTTCTCGACGCCCGAGAGCTGCTCCTCGATCGGCGCGGCCACGGTCTTGGCCAGCGTCTCGGCCGAGGCGCCAGGGTAGTTGGCGGTGATCGTCACCGTCGGCGGCGCGATCTCGGGATACTGGGCGATCGGCAGGATCTTCAGCGCGACCAGGCCTGCCAGCACGATGATGATGGACAGGACGGCGGCGAAGATCGGCCGTTCGATGAAGAAGCGGGAGGACATGCGCGAGTCCCCTTCCCTTATTCAGAAGCCGCCGAGGCCGGCTCGGAGGCCGCGGGCGCGGCCGGTGCCGCCCCCTGCGCGACGACCGGCGCGCCCGGACGCAGCTTCATGAGGTTGTCGATGATGACCTGGTCGCCGGGCTTGAGGCCCTGGCGCACGATCCAGTCGGAACCGCTCCAGCCACCCAGCTCCACCGGCGTGGGCGTGGCCTTGCCGTCCACGATGGTCCACACCATGCGGCCCTGCTCGGACTGCACCACGGCCGACTGCGGCACGGTGAACGCCTCGGTCTCGCCGGCCACCACCTGCGCGCGCACGAACTGGCCGGGCAGGATCTTCAGCTGCGGGTTGGGGAACGAGGCGCGCAGCTGCACGGTGCCGGTCTGGGGGTCGACCGTGGAGCCGGCGAAGTTGAGCCGGCCGCCTTCCATCAGCAGCCTGCCTTCGCTGTCGAGCAGGCTGACCTTGGCCTCGCGCGCCGACTGCAGGCGCGACAGCTCGTTCTCGTTGAACGAGAAGCGCACCCAGATCGGGTCGGTCTGCGTGATGGTGGTCAGCAGGCCGTTGACGCCGGGCGTCACCAGGCTGCCCTCGGACTGCAGCGAGCGGCCGCTGATGCCCGAGATCGGTGCATGGACCACCGTGTACGACAGGTTCAGCTCGGCCTGGCGCACCTGGGCCTGGGCCTGGGCCACGGCGGCTTCGGCCAGGCGCAGCGCGGAGGTCGCGTCGTCGTATTCGCGCTGGCTGATGGCCTGCTGCTCGGCCAGCGGCTTGAGGCGCTGCTCCTCGCGGCGCGCCTGCTCCAGCTGCGCGGCCTGCTGCGCCAGCGTGGCCTTGGCCTGGGCGAGCGCGATCTCGAACGGCGCGCGCTCGATGTAGTACATCGGCGCGCCGGCCTTGACCCGCTCGCCTTCCTGGTAGACCTGGCGCTCGAGCAGGCCGCTGACGCGCGCCTGCACCTGCACTTCCTTGGAGCCTTCGGCGCGGCCGACGGCCTCCAGCGTCACCGGCACGGTCTGCAGCTGCACGGTGCGCACGCCGACCGGCATCGCCTGCGGCGCCCCCCCTGCCCCCGGCCCGCCCGGCCCCTGCGGCTGGGACGACCCCGGGCTGCATGCCACCAGCGCCAGTGCGGCGAGCGAGGCGAACACGAAGGACAGGCGCGGTGCCAGCGTGCGCGGCGCGTCAGGCGAGGCGGCCGCCACGGAAGAACGATACGGATGAGCCATGGATGAGCCTGGGCAGAGGAAAAAAGACGACAAAGCCGTCATCTGACGGCGATCAAGTGCGGTATCGGGATGCGGGTGCTGCAAGCGGGCTATGATACATACATTCCTGTATGTATGTTTGAGGTTCTTTTCAAGACGCCCCCATGGTTCGACGCACCAAGGAAGAAGCCGAGCAGACCCGCCGCAGCATCCTCGCTGCTGCGCGCAAGACGTTCCATGAGCAGGGCGTCGGCAACACCAGCCTGGAGCAGATCGCCCAGGCCGCGGGCCTGACCCGAGGGGCGATTTACTGGCACTTCGCGAACAAGGAGGAATTGTTCAAGGCAATGCGCCAGGAAGTCACGGTTCCCCTGGCAGACCGTATGGATTACACGCTGCTGTCGGACCCGTCCACCGAGCCGCTGGAGCGGGTGCGCAACTTCCTGGTGCAGTTCGCCGATCTCCTGAGCGACAACCCCTGCATGCGCGACACGATGGAGATCCTCAACTTCAAGTGCGAGTTCGTCGGCGAGATGCAGCGCGACCTGGCCGAGTATGCGCTCAACTGCGAGGAATGTGTCGCCAAACTGCAACAGACCTACCAGGCCGCGCAGCGCGCCGGGCAGCTGCGTCCTGGCCTGTCGCCGCGCATCGCCGCCCTCGACACGCTGGTGTTCCTGACCGGCCTGCTGCGCCTGCGGCTGCTGGGCGTGCCGGGCCTGCAGACGCGCCGCGACACGCACGCATTGATCCGCGCGCACGTCGACAGCCGCCGCCCCGCCGCGGCCTGAGCGGCCCCGCCGCCCCGGCTCACAGCAGGCTCGACAGCGAGCGCTGCACCTCGGCTGCCGGCAGCCCGGTGCGGCGCGCCCAGTCCTCGATCTGGTCCGGCCCCACCTTGCCGACGTTGAAGTACGTCGCCTGCGGGTGGGCCAGGTAGAAGCCGCTGACGCTGGCCGCCGGCGTCATCGCCAGGCTCTCGGTCAGTCCCATGCCGATGTCCTCGCAGGCCAGCACGCGGAACAGCTCGCGCTTGACGCTGTGGTCCGGGCAGGCAGGATAACCGGGCGCCGGGCGGATGCCCTGGTACTTCTCGGCGATCAGCTCCTCGTTGCTCAGCGCCTCGTCCGGCGCGTAGCCCCAGAACTCGGTGCGCACGCGCTGGTGCATGCGCTCGGCCAGCGCCTCGGCGAGCCGGTCGGCCAGCGCCTTGAGCATGATGGCCGAATAGTCGTCGTGGTCGGCGAGGAAGGCCTGTTCCTTCTTCTCGACACCGATGCCGGCCGTCACCGCGAACAGGCCGACGTAGTCGTTGTTGAGCGGCGAGACGAAGTCGGCCAGGCACCGGTTGGGGCGCTTGACGCCGTCGATCACCGGACGCTCGCTCTGCATGCGCAGGCCGTGCCAGGTCATCAGCGGCTGGGTGCGCGCCTCGTCGGCGTAGATCAGGATGTCGTCGTCGTTGACCTGCTGCGCCGGGTACAGCCCGATCACGGCATGCGCGGTCAGCCAGCGGCCCTCGATCAGCCGCTTGAGCATGCGCTGGCCGTCGCTGTAGACGCGCCGCGCCGACTCGCCGACCACCTCGTCGGTCAGGATGTCCGGGAAGCGCCCGGCCAGGTCCCAGGTCTGGAAGAACGGGCCCCAGTCGATGTAGTGGGCCAGCTCCGCGAGGTCGTAGTTGCGGAACACGCGGCGGCCGATGAACTTCGGTGCCGGGGGCGTGTAGGCGCTCCAGTCGATCGGCGTCTTGTTCGCGCGCGCCTCGGCCAGGCTGACCAGCGGCGTCTGCTTCTTGTTCGCATGCAGCTGGCGCACGCGCTCGTAGTCGGCCTTCAGGTCCGCGATGAACTTCGCGGCCTTCCCGTCGGACAGCAGGTCCGAGCACACGCCCACGCTGCGCGAGGCATCGGGCACGTAGACGACGGGACCGTCGTAGTTCGGCGCGATCTTGACCGCGGTGTGCACGCGGCTGGTGGTCGCGCCGCCGATCAGCAGCGGGACCTGGCGGCTGCGGAAGTACTCGTCGCGCTGCATCTCGGCGGCGACGTGCTGCATCTCCTCGAGGCTGGGCGTGATCAGGCCCGACAGGCCGACGATGTCCGCGCCCTCTTCCTTCGCCTTGGCGAGGATGTCCTGGCACGGGACCATCACGCCCATGTTGACCACCTCGAAGTTGTTGCACTGGAGCACGACCGCGACGATGTTCTTGCCGATGTCGTGCACGTCGCCCTTCACGGTGGCGATCACGATCTTGCCCTTGGGCTTGACGTCGCCGCCGGCGGCCTGGAGCTGGCGCTTCTCTTCCTCGATGTAGGGGACGAGGTGGGCCACCGCCTGCTTCATCACCCGCGCGGACTTGACCACCTGCGGCAGGAACATCTTGCCGGCGCCGAACAGGTCGCCGACGATGTTCATGCCGGCCATCAGCGGCCCCTCGATCACGTGCAGCGGGCGGCCGCCGCCCGCCTTGATCTTCTGCCAGGCCTCCTCGGTGTCCTCGACGATGAAGTCGGTGATGCCGTGCACCAGCGCGTGGCTCAGGCGCGCCTCGACCGGCGCGTCGCGCCAGGCGAGCTTGGCGCTGTCGTCCTTGGCCGCGCCCTTGACCTGCTCGGCGATCTCCAGCAGCCGCTCGGTGGCATCGGGCCGGCGGTTGAGCACCACGTCCTCGACGCGCTCGCGCAGCTCGGGGTCCAGCTCGTCGTAGACGCCGATCATGCCGGCGTTGACGATGCCCATGTCCAGCCCGGCCTGGATCGCGTGGTACAGGAACACCGTGTGGATCGCCTCGCGCACCGGCTCGTTGCCGCGGAAGCTGAAGCTCACGTTGGACACGCCGCCGCTGACCTTGGCGCCCGGCAGGTGCTGCTTGATCCAGCGCGTCGCGTTGATGAAGTCGACCGCGTAGTTGTTGTGCTCCTCGATGCCGGTGGCGATCGCGAAGATGTTGGGGTCGAAGATGATGTCCTCGGGCGGGAAGTCCACCTCGTCGACCAGGATGCGGTAGGCCCGCTCGCAGATCTGGATCTTGCGCTCGAAGGTGTCGGCCTGGCCCTGCTCGTCGAAGGCCATCACGACGGCCGCCGCGCCGTAGCGGCGGATCAGCCGGGCCTGGCGCTTGAACTCGGCCTCGCCTTCCTTGAGCGAGATCGAGTTGACGATGCCCTTGCCCTGGATGCACTTGAGGCCCGCCTCGATCACCTCCCACTTGGAGCTGTCGATCATGATCGGCACGCGCGCGATCTCGGGCTCGGAGGCGATCAGGTTCAGGAAGCGCATCATCGCGGCCTTGCTGTCGAGCATGGCCTCGTCCATGTTGACGTCGATGATCTGCGCACCGTTCTCGACCTGCTGGCGGGCGACCGACAGCGCCTCCTCGAACTGGCCGTTGAGGATCATGCGCGCGAACGCCTTGGAGCCGGTGACGTTGGTGCGCTCGCCGATGTTGATGAACAGGTGCCCTTCGCCGATGGTCACCGGCTCCAGGCCGGACAGGCGCATCGGGGGAACGGGACGGGTGGCAGCAGGGGCGGTGGTCTCGGTCATGGCCTCAAGCAGGTCGACGGCCACGGCTCACCCGTGGCGCGGGGTGAGCGTCGTTGCAAACGAATGGATCCAAGCCTGACGCCGGCGGTTTCTCGCGTCCCGCGCGGCGCTGCAACGCTCCTTGGAGAAGGCCGCCATTCTACGCCAGCCGCAGGCGCCGCCCCGGCACGCCCGCCGATGCTGCCGGCAGGCCGTGAACCGGGCGAGGATGCGGGTCTGTCACCTGCCATCGCACAACATGTGTGCACACACTTTCCGTCTTCGCAGGCAACGGCATGCCCCGGCGCGAGCTTGTTACATTTCTCACGCAACGGCGCTTGCCCGCCGCCCTGGCTTGGGCTGCAATGAGTGCTCGCACTTCTAACGATGAGAAAAGGAGCTCGCATGAAAAACTCCATCGCCGCGATCGCCGCCCTGGCCGTGCTGGCCAGCGGTTGCGCGAACATGACGGAAACCCAGAGCAACACGGCCAAGGGCGCCGGCATCGGCGCTGCGGCCGGTGCGCTGATCGGCGTGGCGACGGCCGGAGGCAACAAGGGCAAGAGCGCCGCCACCGGGGCGGCCGCGGGCGCCGCGGTCGGCGCGCTGGGGGGCTACATCTGGTCCAAGCGCATGGAAGAGCAGAAGGCCCGGATGGAGCAGGCCACGCAGGGCACTGGCATCGACGTCGAGCGCACCGCCGACAACCGCATCAAGGTGCAGATCCCGAGCGACGCCGGCTTCGACGTCGGTCGCGCCACCGTGAAGCCGCAGCTGGCCCGGGTGCTCGACAGCTTCGCGCAGAGCATGCGCGACCACAGCGCCACCGTGATCAGCATCATCGGCCACACCGACAGCACCGGCACCGACGCGATCAACAACCCGCTGTCGCTGGACCGCGCCGCCGCCACGCGCGACTACCTGGTGGCCCGTGGCGTGGCCGCCTCGCGCATCGCGATCGACGGCCGCGGCAGCCGCGAGCCGGTCGCCTCCAACGACACCGAGGCCGGCCGGGCGCAGAACCGGCGCGTGGAGATCTACGTCGCCGAGCCCGAGAGCGTGGCGCAGAACCGCTGAAGGCGGGCCGGACGTGATGCGCATGGCCCTGTCCCGCACGGCCTGGCTGCTGGCCGGCAGCGTGCTGCTGGCCGGCTGCGGCAGCACCGGCGGCTCGCTGTTCCCGGGCCTCGGCGGCGCGTCGCTGGACGCGCAGCGCCACCGCCTGGCGCGCGAGCTGGCCGGCACGCCGGTGGTGGTGGCCGCGGTCGACGACGGCTACCGCGTGGCGGTGCCGCTGAAGTACGCGTTCGATCCGCGCCGCTCGGCGGTCAAGCCGCCGCTGGCCGCGGTGCTGGACCGCGTCGCCCAGGGCGTGAAGGACGAGCCCGGTGCCCAGGTGCGCGTGACCGCCCCCGGGGACGGTCGCAGCAGCCCGATGCTGGCGCGCGACCGCGCCGAAAGCACGCGCGACTACCTGATCGCGCGCGGCGTGCCGCGCGAACGCTTCGCCGGCGTCGAGGCCGGCGCCGACGGCACGGACGTGGAGATCACGGTCTCGGCGCGCCGCGCCACCGCCGCACGCTAGCCTCGGCCACGCCCCGACCCAGCCCCGGCCCCGTCCGGGGCTTCGTCTTTTCAGGAGGTGGCCAGCAGGCCGGTGAACATCGCCTCGTGCCGGCAGCGCGGCTGGTAGCGGCTGACGCGCTTGGCGATCTCGGCGATGTGCTCGGGCGTGGTGCCGCAGCAGCCGCCGACGATGTTGAGGAACCCGGCCTTGGCGAAGTCCTCCATCAGCCCGGCGGTGATCGGCGGCGTCTCGTCGAAGCCGGTGTCGCTCATCGGGTTGGGCAGGCCGGCGTTCGGGTAGCAGCTGATGTAGGTGTCGCCGGCGATCTTCGACAGCTCCTCGATGTACGGGCGCATCAGCGCCGCGCCGAGCGCGCAGTTCAGGCCCACGGCCAGCGGCCGGGCATGGCGCACCGAATGCCAGAAGGCGCCCACCGTCTGCCCGGAGAGGATGCGCCCCGAGGCGTCGGTGACGGTGCCGGAGATGATCACCGGCAGGCGCTCGCCGGTGGCCTCGAACAGCTCGTCGATCGCGAAGATCGCCGCCTTGGCGTTGAGCGTGTCGAAGATGGTCTCGACCAGGAACAGGTCGGCGCCGCCTTCGAGCAGGCCCTCGGCCTGCTCGTAGTAGGCCTCCTTCAGCTCGTCGAAGGTGACGTTGCGCGCGCCCGGGTCGTTGACGTCGGGGCTGATGCTCGCGGTGCGCGGCGTCGGCCCGAAGGCGCCGGCGACGAAGCGCGGCTTGTCGGCCGTGGCGTACTTCTCGCAGGCCGTCCTGGCCAGGCGCGCCGCCTCGACGTTCATCTCGCGCGCCAGCTGCGGCAGGCCGTAGTCCTCCTGCGCGACGCGGGTGGCGCCGAAGGTGTTGGTCTCGATGATGTCCGCGCCGGCGTCCAGGTAGCGCTCGTGGATCTCGCGGATCACGTCCGGCCGCGTGAAGACCAGCAGCTCGTTGTTGCCCTTCAGGTCCTTGGGATGGTCCGCGAAGCGGCTGCCGCGGTAGTCGGCCTCGGACAGCTTGTAGCGCTGGATCATGGTGCCCATCGCACCGTCGAGCACGACGATGCGTTGCTGGAGGATCTCGGGCAGCTGCTGGGCACGGGTGTAGGGACGGGCGTTCATGCCGCGATTGTAGGCAGCGCCCCAAAGCCCCTGACGGCCGGCGTGTCGTGGCGTCCCGCCGTGGCGTGCGCCGCATGCAGGACAATCACGCCCGGCTTATGAAACACCTCACCCCCCGACAGGCCTGGGAACTGCTGCAGGCCCACCCGGACGTGCTGTTCGTCGACGTCCGCATGGAAATCGAATACCTGTACGTCGGTCACCCGCCCGGCATCGTGCACATCGCCTGGTACGAGTACCCGGACATGCAGCCGGTGCCGGAGCAGTTCGTGCAGCAGGTGCTGCGCGAGGCCGGCTCGCCCTCGCGCCCGGTGATGCTGCTGTGCCGCTCGGGCAACCGGTCGCTGGCCGCCGGCGAGGCGCTGGAGGCCGCCGGCTTCACCGACGTGATCAACGTGCTGCACGGCTTCGAGGGCGACCTCGACGAACACGCCCACCGCAACACGGTCAACGGCTGGCGCCACGACGGGCTGCCCTGGGCGCAGTTCTAGCGCCGATCCGTTCCCCGGGGACGCGCCCCGGTCAGTGCAGGAAGCCCATCCCGCGGGCCTGCCGCACCTGGGGCTTGACGCGATGCTCGGCCTCCAGCTGCGACAGGAACTCGTCCGGCTCGAAGGCCACGCCCAGGATGTCCACCTGGCGCTTGACGGCCGCGAAGTCGCCCGGCGTCAACGACTCCAGCTGGCGCAGCCGGTCGCGCTGCTCGGCAGTCAGCGCCGCGGCATCGCCGGCCAGCGCCTCGACGACGAACATGCGCTCGCGCTGCTCGGCGGTCAGCGGCTTGAAGCGGATCTTGAACGTGAAGCGGCGCAGCGCCGCCTCGTCGAGCTCGTCGAACAGGTTGGTGGTGCAGATGAACACGCCGGCATAGCGCTCCATGCCCTGCAGCATCTCGTTGACCTCGCTGACCTCGTAGTTGCGCTCGGCCAGGCGGCGGCTGCGCAGGAAGCTGTCGGCCTCGTCGAGCAGCAGCACCGCGTGCTCGGCCTCGGCCTCCTCGAACATGCGCGCCATGTTCTGCTCGGTCTCGCCGACGTACTTGCTGACCAGGTCCGAGGCCTGGCGCACCATCAGCGGCTGCTGCAGCTCGCCGGCGATGTACTCGGCCAGCGCGGTCTTGCCGGTGCCGGGCGGCCCGTGGAAGCACAGCGTGCCGAAGCCCTTGCGGCGCAGCGCCTCGATGATGCGCGGCACCTCGAAGCGCGACTCGGTGTGGATCAGGCCCAGGTCGTAGCGCGTGACCACCGGGCGGGCGCCGCGCTCGCCGCCGGTGTTGCCCAGGGCCTTGTCCGCATTGGCGAGCTGGCGCTCGATCAACCGCTCCACGTCGGGCGTGCCGTCCCCGCCGGCCAGCTGGGCAAAGCGCACCGCGGTGCGGATCTGCGCCGGCGTCAGCGCCTTGCGCGCGGCCAGGCGGGCGACGAACTCCGGGCTCACCTTGGCGCCGCTCAAGGCCTTGGCGACCAGCGCCTCGCGCGCGCCGGGCGGCGGCGACTTCAGCTCCAGGTGGTACTGGAAGCGGCGCCGGAACGCCGGGTCGATCTGCTCGATGCGGTTGGTGACCCAGATCACCGGCACCGGGTTGCTCTCGAGCACCTGGTTGACCCAGGCCTTGCCGCTGACCGAGCCGTTGGGCATGCCGTCGCCGGCTTCCAGCCGCGCCATCAGCTGCGCGGTGTCGGTGTTGATCGGCGGGAACACGTCCTCGACCTCGTCGAACAGCAGCGCGACATTGGGGCTGCCCTTGAGGAACACATGGCTGATCTGCAGCGAGCGGTAGCGGTCGCGCCCGGACAGCGAGTTGCCGTCGCGGTCGGCGTACTCGACCTCGTACAGCTCCAGCCCGGCCGCCTGGGCCACCACCTTGGCCAGCTCGGTCTTGCCGGTGCCCGGCGGCCCGTAGAGCAGGATGTTGACCCCCGGTTCCTTGTGCGCCACCGCGTTGCGCAGCAGGGCCACCAGCACCTGCGCGTCCTCGGCCACGTACTGGAAGTCCTCCAGGGTCAGCTCGCTCGGCGCGGCCGGCCGGGTGAACACGGCCATCAGCTCGGTCTCGTCGCGGTACTCGCGCATCAGCACCGGCGGCAGCTGCTCGGAGACCTTCATCAGGTCGGCCAGGTCGGTGATGTTGTGCTCCGAGATCAGGTTCTCGATCATGCCGATGCGCTCGAGCCGCGAGCCGGCGCGCAGCGCCTCGCCGACGTCCTTCTCGTCGACGCCGGCCACCTCGGCCAGCACCGCGTAGGCCTCCTGGGCGTTGGCGACCTTGAACTCGACCAGCAGCCCGCGCAGCTCGCGCTGGTAACGCGCCAGCGTGCCGTACAGCAACAGCGCGCGCTCGGCCGGGTTGAGCTGCAGCCGGCTGGCCAGCGCGTCGATGTTCTTCTCGACCAGCGTCGATTCCTTCTTCAGGCTGCGCCCCAGCCATTCGCAGGTGGCCCCGAGGACGGCCAGCAGGTCCTTGGGCGCATCCTTGACGTATTCGTCGATGTAGAAGAACAGCGTGCCTTCCTCGTACGGCCCCTGCCAGGTGCCGTGCCGCTCCAGGAAGCGCGCATCGTCGAGCTTCTCGTGGCCCTTCCACAGCTCGTTGCCGGCGCAGCGGCGCGCCAGGAACTGGCGCAGCCGCGCCAGCACCGACACCGGCCAGACCAGGTGCCGGCCGGTCAGGGACAGGAGGCTGTTCCAGTCGCGCCGCACGTTGAAGCGCCCGCTGTGCCGCAAGGCGAGGGTCAGCACGAAATGCGAGCACATGCGGTCCAGCACCGGGGCGTCGGACAGGCCCGGCGACGCCACCACACGGGCCTCGGCATGGCATTTGACCATAGCGCGCCTCCTCGTTCGGGGTTGCCTCTGGGCAGGCCCCGCGGCCGCGCGGGCTGCGGGGGGCTAGCCACCATACCCCAGCACGGGACGCAAGGGAAGGCAGGGAAAACAAAACGCCGGGGCGCTGCGGGCGGCCCGGCGTGCGAGGGACGGCAGCCGCGGCCAGCGGCAGCCGGACAGGTCAGGTCAGTGCAGCACGACCGGCTGCTGCATCAGCGAGGTGAAACGCTCGATGTAGGCGTCGATGTCCTCGACCGTGGGCGAGCCCTCGATCAGCGCCTCGACCCCCTGCTTGAAGCTCTCGGCCAGCGCGCCTTCGAGGTAGATCTCCTTGCGCTTGAACTTGTCGACGATCTCGTATCCGCCGCGCGTCAGGGCGGGGCCCTCCTCGCCGGCCTGCGGCGGGGCCGCCGGCACCTGGAACTCGACCACAGCAAAGTTCTCCGAGTTGTACAGCATTTGCATGGACTGGCTCCTTTCCTGAGAGGCCGCCGTGGCGGATGCCCGGAGGTCCTTCGATGCGGCGTACGTGGGTACGGTCTCGCAAGTTTCAAGCCACCGGCACCGTCAGGGCCTTCCCTGGCGGGTCGGCCGGAAGCGGGGCGACTTGAGCCCTGCGGCGGCAGGGTCAGGCGTCCAGCAGCAGTTCCAGGGGTTCGCCGTCGCGCTCGGTCATGCGCGCCCGCACCGGCAGGTGATGGCGCTGCGGGTCCAGCCAGACCTCGGCGACCGTGTCGCGGGGATCGGCCGACTCGCGCACCAGGTTCACGGCCTCGACGCTGCCGCCCGGCAGGCTGACCTGCTGCATCCCGCGCGAGCGCAGGGTCCAGACCTTGGCGTCGCCCTTGGCGCTGACCACCATCAGGCGCACCGCGGCGCCGGCGCGCACACGCTGCGGGTCGGCCTCGGCGATCGCGGGCAGCTGGATCATCCAGCTCAGGCGGTCCTGCACCCCCGGCACGACCGGCTGGGTGGTGGTGCGGCCGGTGAAGCTGATCCGCCCGGCCTCGCGGTCGAACACCGCGCTGCGCTCGGGGCGCCGCAGCCGCCGGTCGATGAAGCGCAGCGGCGCCAGCCCCGAGGCGTCGATCCGGCCCTCGCTGACCTGCGTCAGCACCGCGCCGAACAGCGCCACCTTCCCCTCCAGCCGCAGCCGGTAGGCCGAGCCTTGCGGCTGCCAGGCGATCTCGCCGGTGCCGCCCAGGAGGCCGCGCCGCAGCGTGTAGGCATGGGAAAACGGCGGCGGCACCCGGGTCGGGTAGACCTCGGGCCCCGACGACGCAGCCGCCCGCACCGGCAAGGCCAGGCCGGCGCAGCCGCCGGCCAGCAACCCCAGCAGCCGGCGCCGGGCGGGCGATGCCAGGCCCGCGGCCGGCGCCGCGCCCTCAATACAATCGCCAGCTCGCAGGAATTCCTCCGCCACGCACATGAAGCTTGCCACCTACAAGGACGGTTCGCGCGACGGCCATCTGGTCGTCGTCTCCAGGGACTTGAGCATGGCTCATTATGCGAGCGGGATCGCGACCCGGCTGCAACAGGTGCTGGACGACTGGAATTTCCTGTCGCCGCAGCTGCAGGACCTGTACGAGGCGCTGAACCACGGCAAGGCGCGGCACGCCTTCCCGTTCGACCCGGCGATGTGCATGGCGCCGCTGCCGCGCGCCTGCCAGTGGGTCGAGGCCGCGGCCTACCTGCCCTACCTGGAGCTGACGGCCCGGGCCCGCGGCGCGGAGCTGCCGGAGGGCAGCCGCCAGGTGCCCGCGATGCAGCACGGTGCCAGCGACGGCTTCCTCGGCCCCTGCGACGACATCGAGGCGCCCGGCGAGGCGACGGCCGTCGACCTGGGCGCGCAGCTCGCGGTGGTGACCGGCGACGTCGCGCGCGGCGTCTCGCCCGAGGAAGCGCTCGAAGGCGTGCGCCTGCTGATGCTGGCCAATGCCGTGACGCTGCCCGCGGTGGCCGACGCCGAGCGCGCGCGCAGCGCCGCCGTGCTGCAAGGCCGCCCGGCCACCGCGTTCGCCCCGGTGGCCGTCACGCCCGACGAGCTGGGCGCGGCCTGGCAGGGCGGGCGGGTGCACCTGACGCTGCAGGTCCAGTGCAACGGCAAGCGCTTCGGCCTGTGCGAGACCGGGCCGGAGATGCACTTCCACTTCGGCCAGCTGATCGCCCACCTGTGCCGGACACGGCCGGTGGCGGCCGGCACCATCGTCGGCAGCGGCCCGGTGGCCAACGCCGAGTCCTCGCGCGGCCACGCCTGCATCGCGACCCGGCGCGCCCAGGAGATCCTGCAGCACGGTGCGGCAAAGACCGAGTACCTGCGCCCCGGCGACTCGATCCTGATCGAGATGAAGGGCCCCGACGGGCAGAGCATGTTCGGCGCGATCGAGCAGGACGTCGCACCGCTGCAGTGAGCCAGCGCACCGCGCCGGTGCCTTCTCCGCCCGAGTGTTGTGTCCACGCGTCAGATTCGCCGTTTGACGCCGGTCAACTGGTGAATTTCACCAAGGGTCGCGTTGTTCCTTCTTACAATTTTCCGTCACGGCCCGACCGATGCCCCATGCCTCGCGATGGCGCCGCGTCCCGTTCCCCCTATCAAGGAAACCACTACATGAAACGCATTGCTCTTGCGGCTGCCATCGCTGGCGCCTTCGCCGCTCCCGCCTTCGCGCAAAGCGACGTGACCATCTACGGTCGTCTGAACACCAGCATCGAGCGCCAGAAGGATGGCGACACCAAGGTCAGCGGTGTGTTCAACAACTCCTCGCGTATCGGCTTCATGGGTACCGAGGACCTGGGCGGCGGCCTGAAGGCCATCTTCCAGCTGGAGCACGGCTTCAACAGCGATGACGGCGCCGCCACCCACGGCAACGGCTTCTGGGCCCGTGAAAGCTGGGTCGGCCTGACCGGCAGCTTCGGTACCGTCCGCCTGGGCAACACCCCGAGCGCCACGTACTTCGCTTCGGCCGACTACGTCAGCCTGCACAACCACGACACGGGTTCGTCGGCCGACGCGCTGTATGCGTACGTCAACGAGCGCGACGCCAACAAGATCGCCTACAAGACGCCCAGCTACAACGGCCTGACCGCCGAAGTGCAGTTCACGCTGCGCGAGCAAGCCGGCAACAACAGCTGGGACCTGGCCGTCAACTATGACGAAGGCCCCCTGCACCTGGGCGGCGGCTACGTCAAGAGCGGCGAAGACAAGCTGTTCGTGATCCGTGGCCTGTACGAGATGGGTGACTTCACCTTCGGCGGCTACTACGAGCGTGACGACGTCGAGTTCCTGGGCAAGCGCAACAACTTCCGCCTGTCGGCCATGTACACCGTCGGTGCCTCCGAGTTCCACGCCAACGTCGGCATCGCCGGCGACTGGGACGACCTGGACGACTCCGGCGCCAAGCAGTTCACCCTGGCCTACAACTACAACCTGTCCAAGCGCACCAAGCTGTACGCCCTGTACACCCGCGTGAGCAACGACGACGCGGCGGCTTACAACGTCACCACCCCGGGCGACAACTTCAGCTCGTTCGGCGTCGGCATCCGCCACAACTTCTGATCTCCGCCCCCGCGGACACCGGAAGACGAACGGCCCCTGCGGGGGCCGTTTTTCGTTGGGGGCCCCGGGAACGACGTGACGTCAGGGATAGGGGATGAACCCGGTCTCCCCCGGCACCGGCGGGAAGGCCGCCGCATCCTGCCGGCTCCAGGCAGCGACCGCCTCGTCGATGCGTGCCTGGCGGCTGGAGACGAAGTTCCAGCGCATGTGGCGCGGCTGCTGCGGCGTGTTCTCGGCGCCCAGGTCCAGCGGCTCGCCGCCGACCAGCACCGCCTGGGCACGTTCCAGCGCCCGCAGGCGCACCGGGCGCGCAGGCAGCACCAGCATCTCGCCGGTGTCCACCGGCTCGCCGTCGACGCTGACCGAGCCGGACGCCACGTAGAGCGCCTGCTCGGGATGGTCGGGCGGCACCTCGATGCTGCTGCCGAACGGCATCTCGACCGCCACGTACAGCGTCGGGCCGGGCACCGGCACCGGCGAGCGCCGGCCGAAGGCTTCGCCCGCGATCACGCGCAGCTGCACGCCGTGCGCCTCGATCAGCGGCAGCTCGTCGGCCCCCACATGCAGGAAGGACGGCGCCGCCTCCTCCTCGGCCAGCGGCAGAGCCACCCAGGTCTGGATGCCGTGCAGGCGGTGGCCGGCGGCACGCAGCTCGGCAGGCGTGCGCTCCGAATGCACGATGCCGCGCCCGGCGACCATCCAGTTGACCTCGCCCGGCAAGATCTCGCGCACGCTGCCCAGGCTGTCGCGGTGCAGGATGGCGCCCTCGAACAGGTAGGTCACGGTCGCCAGCCCGATGTGCGGATGCGGTCGCACGTCCATCCCCTGGCCGGGCCCGAAGTCGGCCGGGCCGATGTGGTCGAAGAACACGAACGGCCCCACCGCGCGCGCCTCCGCCGCAGGCAGCAGGCGTCGCACCGTCAGGCCGTCGCCTAGCGACTTGAGGTGCGACTGGAGTCGGATCGGTCCCATGTCTGTCTGCTCCTGTGCGTGGCCTGATATGGTGCCTGAGTCCTGCGCCACCATTGCATCATGAGTGACTTCCCCCGCACCCTCAAGATCGTGACCGTCTGGGCGCTGCTCGGCCTGGTGGTCTTCCTCGGGTTCCGGGCACTCGAAGCACGCGAGCAGCGCACCCGCTTCGAGTGGCACGGCGACACCGTGACGCTGCGCCGCGCCGGCGACGGCCACTACCACTGGCCGGGCCGGGTCAACGGCGTGGCGGTCGACTTCCTCGTCGACACCGGCGCCACCCGCACCGCGCTGCCCCGCTCGCTCGCCCGCCAGGCGGGCTTGCAGGAATCGGGCCGGGTGATGTCGAGTACCGCCGGGGGCGTGGTCTCGGGCGCGCAGGCACGCGCCGACGTGAGCCTCGAAGGCGGCATCGAGGCGCGCCAGCTGCGCGTCGTGGTGCTGCCCGACCTGGAGCACGCCTTGCTCGGCATGGACGTGCTGGGGCGCCTGTCGCTGCAGCAGCGCGGCGACGTGCTGACGGTGGACCTGGGAGCGCGTTGATCCACCCGCTGGCCGCAGCCGCCGGCGCGACGCACAATCGGCCAGAACCGGACAAGGAGGCCTTCCATGAACGACCCGCTGCAAGGCATCGGCAAGCTGGTGCCCGGCTTCGACTTCCTGCAGGACCTGGTCAAGAACGCCGGCACGGCGCTGCCCAGCTTCACCCAGTGGGTCGCGCCGACGCTGGACCCGGAAGAACTCGACAAGCGCATCGGCGAGCTGCGCGCGGTGCAGTTCTGGCTGGAACAGAACGCGCGCATGCTCGGCACCACCATCCAGGCGATGGAGGTGCAGCGCATGACGCTGTCGACCCTGCAGTCGATGAACGTGCCGCTCGAGACGCTGCGCGAATCGCTGCAGGTCAGGACGCCCGCCGCCGCACCATCGCCCGCTCCCGAGCCCCCGCCGACGGCCAGGAAACGCGCGGCGCGCAAGGCCGCGCAGGCCCCGGCGCCGGCGGCCGAGCCCGGCGCCGCAGGCACCGGGCCGGTCGACCCGATGCAGTGGTGGAACGCCCTGACCCAGCAGTTCGGCACGCTCGCGGCCAACACGATGAACGAGGCGTTCAGGAACACTGCGACCGAGGCGGCCGGCAAGATGGCGACCGACCTGATGCAGCAGTCGATGCACGCCGCCGAAAGCGCGCTGCGCCAGACGCTGGAGCCTGAGGCCCCGGCCGCGGCCCGCAAGACGACGAGATCCGGCGCGCGCCCCCGCGGCGCGACACCGCGCGGCAAGACCTGAGTCGCCACCCGACCATCGAGCACGGACGACGACGTCGCGGCACACTGCGCCCATGAACACCTTCCTGCACGCCCATGCGGCGCATCCCGACTGGCGCATGGCCCTGTCGATGGTCCTGCCGCAGCTCGATGCGCAGCGCGGCCGCCCGGGCGCGGTCGCCCAGCCGACGCTCGGCTGGCTGTACCTGACCGACCACCTCGCCGCGCACGCCGACGCCCTGCTCGACGAGCTGCGCCGGCACTTTCCCGGCACCCACTGGGTCGGCAGCGTGGGCGTGGGCGTGATGGGCAGCGGCGTGGAGTACTTCGACGAGCCCGCCCTCAGCGTGATGCTGGGCGACCCGCCACGCGGCAGCTTCCAGGTGTTCTCGGGCGTGCAGCCGCTGCCGCCGGGCTTCGCCGCCCACACGGCGCTGGTGCACGCCGATCCGGCCACGCCGGACATGGACGAGCTGGTCGGCGAGCTGGCCGACCGGATGCAGGGCGGCTACCTGTTCGGCGGGCTGGCCGCGTCGCGCTCGCGCGCGCTGCATGTCGCCGACGGCGTGTGGGATGGCGGGCTGTCGGGCGTCGCGTTCGACGCCTCGGTCCCGCTGGTCTCGCGCGTCACCCAGGGCTGCCAGCCGGTCGGGCCGGCACGGCGCATCACCCAGGTCGAGCGCAACGTGGTGGCCACGCTGGACGACGAGCCGGCGCTGGACTGCCTGCTGCGCGACCTGGCGCTGGACGGCGAGGCCGACCCGCGCCAGGCCCTGCCACGCCTGCAGCGCACGCTGGTGGGCCTGAGCGACGCCGCGTCGCCCGCGATCTCGCGGGCCGGGCAGTTCGGCGTGGACACCCGGGTGCGCCACCTGATCGGCATCGACCCGCGCCAGCGCGGCATCGCGGTGGCCGACGAGCCGGCCGAAGGCATGCAGCTGGCGTTCTGCGCGCGCGACGCGCAGGCCGCGCGACGCGACCTGGTGCGCATCTGCGCGGAGATCCGCGAGGAGCTGGAACCCGAGGTGCTGCCGCCGCCGGCACCTGTCCCGGCGCTGGCCCGCGGCCTCAGCCCAGAGGTTCCACGGCCGTGCGAGGCGGGCCGGCGCATCGTCGGTGCGGTGTACGTCAGCTGCGCCGGGCGCGGCGGCCCCCATTTCGGCGGGCCCTCGGCCGAGCTGCAGATCGTGCGCCACGCGCTGGGCGACGTGCCGCTGACCGGCTTCTTCGCCGGCGGCGAGATCGCCCACCGGCACCTGTACGGCTACACCGGGGTGCTGACCGTCCTCACCGACGGCCGGGCGGCCTGAGGCGCCAGCGGCGCGGTCAGCCCAGGCGCCGGTGCTGCCACAGCCCCAAAAAGGCCAGCACGCCCAGGCCCAGCTCGAGGAACTCCTCCACCGAGGCCCGCAGGGCTTCCTGCGACGCCGTGAACGCAATGCCGTAGTCCTCCAGCAGCACGTTCTGCGAGCGGTCGACCACCTTGGCCACCGCCATCGTGGCGAAGAACACCACCACCGTCACGGCCACCGGATGGCGTGCGCGCAGCCCCTGCCACACCGGCTTCGCCCAGCGCAGCAGCAGGTAGAGCCCCGACGCGATGACGGGCAGCAGCACCGCCAGCGCGACCAGCTTGTGCTGCAGCGGCACCATCGGGCGCAGGTAATAGCTCACCTTCAGCACGCTGGCGCCGCTCCAGGCCTTGTGCAGGTCCAGCTCGCGCGCACCGAAGGCGCAGAACATGACGGTCAGGGCCAGCGCGAGCGCCACCGGCATGCTGCGCCGCCGCATGAACCACAGCGCGATGGCGGCCGCGAAGTACAGCAGGGCCGAAGGCATCTCGATCGGCCCGCCCTCGATCACCAGCGCCATGACCTGCTCCGCCGGCAACAGCGCCCAGACGAGCAGCGCGATGAGCAGGAACGCACCGGAAAACCACAGCGACAGGTACGGACGGGGACGGTCGACGGACGGCATGGGCGTCAGGGGATGGGAAGCTGCAAAAGGGTCACAGTGTAGTCCTGCCGCCCGGGCCCGGCCCGGAGGAACCACGGCGGCCGTCCCCGGTCGAACCCTGCATGCGCCGCCCCGCCCTGCCCCTTCTCGCTGCCGCCTGGCTTGCCGCCGGCCTGGCCGGCCCCGCGCTGGCCGGCGACGCGGGGGCCGGCGCGATGCAGACCGTCTACCAGCAGCGCCTGCCGGACGGCCGGGTGGTGCTGTCCGACCGGCCCGCCCCGGGCGCGGTGATCGAGCGCGACTGGGTGTTCGAGCCCGAGGACCCGGCCCAGGCGGCGGCCCGGCGCGAGGCGGCCGAAGCCCGCCACCGCGCGACCGAGGAACGGGCCCGGCAGGCCGCCGTCGAGCGCGAACGCCTGCAGCACCAGCTGGAGCTGGAGCGGCTGCGGCGCGAGCAGCTGGCGCTGCAGATGGAGCTCGAACGCGAACGCCTGGCGCGGCCGGCGGACCCGCCGCCGGTGATCTGGGTGCCCGGCCCCCATCGCCCCTGGCTGCCCGGGGTGCGGCACCTGCCGCGCTCGCCCTGGGAGCCGGCACTCGTGCCCCCGGCGCCGCCCCGGCCCGCGCGGCTGGCGCCCTGACCGGGCCACCGCCGCGCCGCGATGGTGCAAACTTCAGCCAGCTCTCAGCTTCGGGGCGATACAGTTGCCCACCACCGAAGACCGCGCTCCGGCTGCCGTGGAGCGGCGGCCGACGAGGAGACCTCACGATGAATGCGCCCCTGCCGCCCGAAGCGGCCCAGGCGGCGGCCCACGGTGATGCCCAGGCTGCTGCCGAACACGAGCGCCGCGAGCGCCAGCAGGCCGTCGTGGCCGCCCTGTCGGCCGTGCTGCCGGCCCACGCGCTGCTGTGGCGGCGCGAGGACACCACGCCGTACGAATGCGACGGGCTGACCGCCTACCGCGAGCAGCCCCTGGCCGTGGCCCTGCCGGAGACCGAGGAGCAGGTCGCCGCGGTGCTGCGCACCTGCCACCGGCTGCGCGTGCCGGTGGTCGCGCGCGGCGCCGGCACCGGGCTGTCCGGCGGCGCGCTGCCGCACCGCCTGGGCGTGACGCTGAGCCTGGCGAAGTTCAACCGCATCCTCAAGATCGATCCCTACGCGCGCACGGCGGTCGTGCAAAGCGGCGTGCGCAACCTGGCCATCAGCGAGGCCGCGGCCCCCTACGGGCTGTACTACGCGCCCGACCCGAGCAGCCAGATCGCCTGCACGATCGGCGGCAACGTGGCGGAGAATTCCGGCGGCGTGCACTGCCTGAAGTACGGCCTGACCGTGCACAACGTGCTGAAGGTGCGCGGCTACACGGTCGAAGGCGAGCCCATCGAGCTGGGCAGCGACGCGCTGGACGTGCCGGGGCTGGACCTGCTGGCGCTGTTCATCGGCAGCGAGGGCATGCTGGGCGTGGTCACCGAGGTGACCGTGAAGCTGATCCCCAAGCCCCAGCTGGCGCGCTGCATCATGGCCAGCTTCGACGACGTGCGCAAGGCCGGCGAGGCAGTGGCCAACGTGATCGCCGCCGGCATCATCCCGGCCGGGCTGGAGATGATGGACAAGCCGATGACCGCCGCGGTCGAGGACTTCGTCCATGCCGGCTACGACCTGGACGCCGAGGCCATCCTGCTGTGCGAGAGCGACGGCACGCCCGAGGAGGTGCAGGAGGAGATCGGCCGCATGGTCGACGTGCTGGTCGGCTCCGGCGCGACGCGCGTGGAGGTCAGCCGCGACGAGGCGCAGCGCCTGAAGTTCTGGAGCGGCCGCAAGAATGCGTTCCCGGCCAGCGGGCGCATCAGCCCGGACTACATGTGCATGGACTCGACCATCCCGCGCAAGAAGCTGGCCGACATCCTGACCGCGATCGCGCAGATGGAGCAGAAGTACGGCCTGCGCTGCGTGAACGTGTTCCACGCCGGCGACGGCAACCTGCACCCGCTGATCCTGTTCGATGCCAACGACCCCGACCAGCTGCGCCGCTGCGAGCTGTTCGGCGCCGAGATCCTGGAGACCAGCGTCGCGCTGGGCGGCACGGTCACCGGCGAGCACGGCGTGGGCGTCGAGAAGCTCAACTCCATGTGCGTGCAGTTCACGCCCGAGGAGCTGGCGCAGATGCGCGCGCTGAAACAGGCCTTCGATCCCCTGGAACTGCTCAACCCCGGCAAGGTGGTGCCCACCCACAACCGCTGCGCCGAGTACGGGAAGATGGTGGTGCGCAAGGGATTGATGGCGTTCGCGGACCTGCCGCGCTTCTGAGGGCGGGATCTTGCACGTCACCGGACGCCACGCGCATCGACGGCTGCCGGCCCCTGCGGGCGCGGCCTGCCCGCACGCCCGGCCGGCAGGGTCCGGGCACGTCACTTTGAAGAAGGTCACCCCGTGAGCGACCCCATCCTGGATTCCCTGATCGACCAGACCCGCGCCGCCGGCGCGGACGGCCGCAAGCTGTCCATCCAGGCCGGCCGGACCAAGGCCTTCTACGGCCACCCCGTCGAAGGCGCCGAGCCGTTGGACGTGACCGGCTTCCGCGGCATCACCAGCTACGAGCCGACCGAGCTGGTGGTCACCGCGCGCTGCGGCACGCCGCTCGCGGAACTGGAGGCGGCGCTGGCCGAAAAGGGCCAGTGCCTGGCGTTCGAGCCGCCGCGCTACGCGCCGGGCGGCACGGTCGGCGGCATGGTGGCTGCCGGCCTGTCCGGCCCCGCGCGCGCGGCCGTCGGCGCGGTGCGCGACTTCGTGCTCGGCGCCACGCTGCTCAACGGCCGGGGCGAGGTGCTCGGCTTCGGCGGCCAGGTGATGAAGAACGTCGCGGGCTACGACGTCGCGCGCCTGCTGGCCGGCTCGCTGGGCACCCTGGGCGTGATCCTGGAGGTCTCGCTGAAGGTGCTGCCGGTGCCGCCGGCCACCGCCACGCTGCGCTTCGAGATGGACGAGGGCACGGCGATCCAGCGCCTCAACGAATGGGGCGGACGGCCCCTGCCGATCAACGCCAGCGCCTGGTGGGACGGCACGCTGGTGCTGCGCCTGTGCGGTGCGGCAGCGGCCGTCGAGGCGGCCGCCCGGTCGCTGGGCGGCGAACGCATCCCCGAGGTGCAGGCGCAGCCCTTCTGGCAGGGCCTGCGCGACCACACCGACGAATTCTTCATGAAGGCCAAGGCCGCGGTGGCGGCAGGCGGCAGCCTGTGGCGGCTGTCGGTGCCCTCGGTGGCAACGCCGCTGCAGCTGTCGGGCGAGCAGTTGATCGAATGGGGCGGCGCGCAGCGCTGGTGGTGCACGGCCACCCCGGCCCCGGTCGTGCGCGAGGCCGCGCGCCTGGCCGGCGGGCACGCCACGCTGTTCTACGGCAGCGACCCCGGCGTGGGCCGCTTCGCCCCGCTCGTCCCGCCGCTGGACCGCATCCACCGCGAACTGAAGAAGGCCTTCGACCCGGCGGGCGTGTTCAACCCCGGCCGCCTCTACCCGGAGTTCTGACCCGCATGCAGACCCACCTCGCCCCCGAATTCCAGGACACGCCCGAAGGCCGCGAGGCCGAGGCCATCCTGCGCAAGTGCGTGCACTGCGGCTTCTGCACCGCGACCTGCCCGACCTACCAGCTGCTCGGCGACGAACTCGACGGCCCGCGCGGGCGCATCTACCTGATCAAGCAGGTGCTCGAGGGCCAGCCGGCCGGACGCAGCACGCAGGAGCACCTGGACCGCTGCCTGACCTGCCGCAACTGCGAGACCACCTGCCCTTCGGGCGTGCAGTACGGCGCGCTGGTCGACATCGGGCGCCGCATCGTCGAGGAACGCGTGCCGCGCCCGGCCGGCGAGCGCTTCGTGCGCACGCTGCTCAAGGAAGGCCTGACCTCGCCGCTGTTCGGCCCCGCGATGAAGCTCGGCCAGGCGCTGCGGCCGCTGCTGCCCAAGGCGCTGAAGCACAAGGTTCCGCCGCGCGACCGCTCGGCGCGCGCGCACCAGTGGCCCACGCGCCCGCACGACCGCCAGGTGCTGCTGCTGACCGGCTGCGTGCAGCCGGCCATGATGCCCAACATCAACAGCGCGACCGCGCGCGTGCTCGATGCCGCCGGCATCCAGACCGTGGTGGCCGACGGTGCGGGCTGCTGCGGCGCGATCCGCACCCACCTCAACGACCACGAAGGCGGGCTGGCCGACATGCGCCGCAACATCGACGCCTGGTGGCCGCTGGTGGTGCGCGGCAAGGTGGAGGCCATCGTGATGAACGCCTCGGGCTGCGGCGTCACCGTCAAGGAGTACGCGCGCCACCTGCAGCACGACCCGGAGTACGCCGAGAAGGCCCGGCGCATCAGCGAACTGACCCGCGACCTGTCCGAGCTGCTGCCGGACCTGGTGCCCAGGCTCAAGCCGCGCCTGGCGGCGAAGGCGGCCGGCATGAAGCTCGCCTACCACCCGCCGTGCACGCTGCAGCACGGCCAGCAGCTGCGCGGCGGCGTCGAGGCCGGCCTGCGCGACCTGGGCTTCGAGGTCGAGCTGGCCACCGGCGAATCGCACCTGTGCTGCGGTTCGGCCGGCACCTACTCGGTACTGCAACCGGAGCTCGCCTACCGGCTGCGCGACCGCAAGCTGTCCCATCTCGAGCCGCTGCGCCCGCAGGCCATCGTCTCGGCCAACATCGGCTGCATCCAGCACCTGCAGACCGGCACCGCCACCCCGGTGCGCCACTGGGTGGAGGTGCTGGACGACGCGCTGGCCGCCTGAGTCAGCCCCCGCCTACACGCGCGCTCGCTCGCGGCCGACAGGCCGGCGATCCCCGCCGTCGCACAGTGGCGAGAACGGGCCGGCATCCGGCCGGCCCGGTTCCCACCGACGAAAGGAATCGCCATGAACCGGGACCAGATCAAGGGCCGCATCACGCAGGCCAAGGGCAAGGTCAAGGAAGTCGCCGGCCGTGCCACCGGCGACGAACGGCTGGAAGCGAAGGGACGCGTGCAGAAGACCGCGGGCGACCTGCGCGGCGACTTCGGCGACGCGAAGGAACGCGTCAAGGATGCCTTCGACCGTCGGCATTGACCGGGAGCGCGCCGTGAGCCCCGCCCGCGCGTCCTGGCGCGCGCACACCGACCCGCCGGCACCGCCCGTGCCCCCGCCCCCCTCGCCGCCCATCGAGGTGCCGCCGCCCGGGCCCGACCCCGTGCCGCCGGAGATCGAGGACCCGCCGGCGCCGGAGCAGCCGGTGCCCGTGCACGAGCCGCCCGTCATGCCGCCGCCGATGCTGTGACGGCCTCTTGCACCGGAACCCGCCATGCCCCTGCCTCCCGATGCCTCCCCGCAGCAGCGCCTGTGGGCGCTCATCCACGACATCCGCCACGGCATGCTGACCGCGCGCCACCGCGACGGGCAGCTGCGCTCGCGCCCGATGACCACGCAGAACCGCGCGCTGGACGACGGGCCCCCGGTGCTGTGGTTCTTCGTCGCGCTGGACAGTGCACCGGCGCTGGACCTGAAGGACGACGGCGAGGTCAACGTCGCCTACGCCGACCCGCAGCAGGACCGCTACGTCTCGATCGCAGGGCGAGCCCGCTTCGTCGACGACCCGCAAGGCAAGCAGGCGCTGTGGTCGAAGGCCGACGCGGCCTGGTTCCGGCACGGGCCGGACGACCCCAACCTCGGCCTGCTCGCCGTCCAGGTCGACCATGCCGAGTATTGGGACGTCACCGCAAGCCGCATGGCCCAGCTGTTCACGATGGCGCGCGCGGCCGCGCTGGGCGAGCCGCCGCCCCGCCTCGGGGAGCACCACGAGGTGCCCACCCTGCCCCGGTGACGCGCGGCCAGGTCGGGCGAGAAAAAACCGCGCAGCGCCGGTGACGGCGATGCGCGGTGCAAAGCCCCGCCGGGGACGAGGTGCGGCGGGGCCGAGTCACACCCGGTTGGAAGCGCCGGAACGCCTCAGCGCTTGCGTCCTTCGCGCCAGGCCGCCAACAGCTTGTCGTACGCGATGGTTTCGCCCTTGGGCTTTTCGTTGGCCAGCTTCTTCCACGGCGCGCCGGTGTCGCTCAGCCACTTCTCCGCCGGCTGCTTCTTGTTCAGCTTGGGCGGGCAGTTCTCCATGCCGGCGCGCTCGAGGCGGGCCATCACCTGGTCCATCTCCTCGGCCAGGTTGTCCATCGCCTGCTGCGGCGTGCGCTCGCCGGTGACGGCGGTGGCCACGTGCTTCCACCACAGCTGCGCGAGCTTCGGATAGTCGGGCACGTTGTTGCCGGTCGGCGTCCACGCCACCCGCGCGGGGCTGCGGTAGAACTCGACCAGGCCACCCAGCTTGGGTGCCATCTCGGTCATCGCTTGCGACTGGATGTCGCTTTCGCGGATCGGGGTCAGGCCGACGATGGTCTTCTTCAGCGACACCGTCTTGGAGGTCACGAACTGCGCATACAGCCAGGCCGCGGCCAGCCGGTTCGGGTCGTGGTTCTTGAAGAAGGTCCACGCCCCCACGTCCTGGTAACCGTTCTGCATGCCGTCCTTCCAGTACGGGCCGTAGGGCGACGGGGCCATGCGCCACTTCGGCGTGCCGTCCGGGTTGACCACCGGCAGGCCCGGCTTGGTCATGTCGGCAGTGAAGGCGGTGTACCAGAAGATCTGCTGCGCGATCTGGCCTTGCGCGGGCACCGGGCCGGCCTCGCTGAAGGTCATGCCCATGGCTTCCTTGGGCGCGTACTTCTTCAGCCAGTCGACGTACTTGGTCAGCGCGTAGACCGCCGCCGGCGAGTTGGTCGCGCCGCCGCGCTGCACCGAGGCGCCCACCGGCGTGCACTTGTCGTCGGCCACGCGGATGCCCCACTCGTCCACCGGCAGGCCGTTCGGGATGCCGCGGTCGGCGGCGCCGGCCATCGACAGCCAGGCGTCGGTGAAGCGCCAGCCGAGCGACGGGTCCTTCTTTCCGTAGTCCATGTGGCCGTAGATCGGCTTTCCGTCGATGGTCTTCACGTCGTTGGTGAAGAACTCGGCGATGTCCTCGTAGGCCGACCAGTTCAGCGGCACGCCCAGCTCGTAGCCGTACTTGGCCTTGAACTTCTCCTTCAGGTCCGGACGCTCGAACAGGTCGGCGCGGAACCAGTACAGGTTGGCGAACTGCTGGTCCGGCAGCTGGTAGACCTTGCCGTCCGGCGCGGTGGTGAAGCTCAGCCCGATGAAGTCCTTCAGGTCCAGGCCCGGGTTGGTGAACTCCTTGCCGGGCCCGTTCATGTAGTCGGTCAGCGGCAGGATCTTGCCGTAGCGGTAGTGCGTGCCGATCAGGTCGGAGTCGGAGATCCAGCCGTCATAGATGGACTTGCCCGACTGCATCGACGTCTGCAGCTTCTCGACCACGTCGCCTTCCTGGATCAGGTCGTGGTTGACCTTGATGCCGGTGATCTCGGTGAACGCCCGGGCCAGGGTCTTGGACTCGTATTCGTGCGTGGTGATGGTCTCGGAGACGACCGAGATCTCCTTCACGCCCTTGGCCTGGAGCTTCTTGGCGGCCTCGATGAACCACTTCATCTCGGCCATCTGCTGCTCCTTGGAGAGCGTCGACGGCTGGAACTCGCTGTCGATCCACTTCTTCGCCTCGGCCTCGCCCGCCCAGGCAGCCTGGCCGATCGACAAGGCGATCGCCGCAAAGGCCACTACGCTCAAGCGCTGTTTCATCGCTGTCTCCTCTTCGAGATGTATGCCTTCCCGTGCGCATGACAGACACAGGCCGCGGGAAGCACCGGCCCGGATCCCTCGTCGATGCGCCCCGGCGGGCCGGGGCGATCCTCCATGCCCTAACCCTTGCGCATGATCAGTGCCAGCACCGCCATCGAGACCACGAAGCTGATCCACACCGAGGGCTCGTCCTCGAGCGAGAACCACTCCATCATCTTCTCGCCCAGGCCCACCCAGGCGAGGTTGATGTAGGCGGCGGTGAGCAGGCCGATGAAGAGCCGGTCGCCGCGCGTCGTCGAGATCGGCAGGAACCCCTTGCGCAGCGTCGTCGGCGACCTGATCTCCCACACCGTCATCCCGACCAGCATCAGCGCGATGCAGATGAAGAAGACCGCCACCGGCGTCGTCCAGACCATCCAATCGAACATCGCAGTCCTCCGTGCCTCAGACGCGGCCCATCGCGAAGCCCTTGGCGATGTAGTGCCGCACGAACCAGATCACGATCGCCCCCGGCACGATGGTCAGCACGCCGGCGGCAGCCAGCAGCGCCCAGTCCATCCCCGAGGCCGACACCGTGCGCGTCATCGTCGCGACGATGGGCTTGGCGTTCACGCTGGTCAGCGTGCGCGCCAGCAGCAGCTCGACCCAGCTGAACATGAAGCAGAAGAACGCCGCCACGCCGACGCCGGCCTTGATCAGCGGCAGGAAGATCCTGAAGAAGAACCTCGGGAACGAGTAGCCGTCGATGTAGGCGGTCTCGTCGATCTCGCGCGGGATGCCGCTCATGAAGCCCTCCAGGATCCACACCGCCAGCGGCACGTTGAACACCAGGTGCGCGAGCGCCACCGCGATGTGCGTGTCCATCAGGCCGAGCGTCGTGTAGAGCTGGAAGAACGGCAGCAGGAACACCGCCGGCGGCGTCATGCGGTTGGTCAGCAGCCAGAAGAACACGTGCTTGTCGCCCAGGAAGCGGTAGCGCGAGAACGCGTAGGCCGCCGGCAGCGCGACGCAGACCGAGATCACCGTGTTGATGGCCACGTAGATCAGCGAGTTGATGTAGCCCGAGTACCACGCCGGGTCGGTGAAGATGGTGCGGTAGTTGTCCAGCGTGAACTCGTGCGGCCACAGCGTGAAGCCGCTGAGGATCTCGTGGTTGGTCTTGAACGACATGTTGACCATCCAGTAGATCGGCAGGATGGCGAACACGAGGTAGGCGACCAGGAACAGCGTGCGCTTGCGAAAGCGCGCGCCCGTCCCGGCGCGCTGTCGCGCCGTGCGTTGCGTGGCCGCGGGGGCGGCGGGTGCGGCGATCTCAGGCATGGCCGGCCTCCGTCGGGCTCTGCGTGCCCACGCGCTGCATCCAGTTGTAGAGGATGAAGCACAGCAGCAGGATGATGAGGAAGTAGATCAGCGAGAAGGCCGCGGCCGGTCCGAGGTCGAACTGGCCGACCGCCTTCTGCGTGAGGTACTGGCTGAGGAAGGTGGTGGCATTGCCGGGCCCGCCGCCGGTGAGCACGAAGGGCTCGGTGTAGATCATGAAGCTGTCCATGAAGCGCAGCAGCACCGCGATCATCAGCACCCCGCGCATCTTGGGCAGCTGGATGTAGCGGAACACCGCGAACTTGGACGCGCCGTCGATGCGCGCGGCCTGGTAGTAGGCATCCGGGATGGAGCGCAGCCCGGCGTAGGCCAGCAGCGCCACCAGCGGCGTCCAGTGCCACACGTCCATCACGAGCACGGTGACCCAGGCGTCGGTGGCGTTGCCGGTGTAGCTGTAGTCGATGCCGAGCTTCGCCATCACGTAGCCCAGCAAGCCGATGTCCGAGCGGCCGTAGATCTGCCAGATGGTGCCCACCACGTTCCACGGGATCAGCAGCGACAGCGCCACCAGCACCAGCACCGCCGAGGCCTTCCAGCCCTGCGCCGGCATCGACAGCGCCAGCGCGATGCCCAGCGGGATCTCCACCAGCAGCACCGCGCACGAGAAGGTCAGCTGGCGCCACAGCGCCGCGTGCAGCTCCTCGTCGCGCATCACCATCGCGAACCATTCGGTGCCGACGAACACGCGGCGCTCGGGCGAGATGATGTCCTGCACCGAGTAGTTCACCACCGTCATCAGCGGCAGCACGGCCGAGAAGGCCACGCAGATGACGACCGGCAGCACCAGCAGCCAGGCCTTCTGATTGATGGGTTTCATCGCTCGTCTCCTCCGTCGCGGCGCTGGCGCCTCAGGCGATGCGCACGTCGTTCTGGTAGAAGCAGGTGTGGTCGCCGACCACCGACCACCACATGGTCTCGCCGACGCGCGGCGGCGGCAGCTCCGGGTGCAGCCGCGCCTTCAGCGTCGCGGCCTGCCCGCCCTCGCCGACCTGCCCGGTCACGAGCCAGTGGGTGCCGATGTCCAGCACCTGCCTCACCTGCACCGGCAGCGCGCTCAGGTCACCGGCCGCCGCGGGCCGCACGTACTCGGGCCGCACGCCCAGCACCAGCTCCCGTGCCTGCGCGAGCGCCGAGGCGCGCTGCGGCGGCACGGCCAGGTGCAGCCGGCCGAACTCCAGGTGGCCGTCGACATGGCGCACCGGCAGGAAGTTCATGCCCGGCGAGCCGATGAAGTGGCCGACGAAGGTGTGCTCGGGCCGCTCGAACAGCTGGTCGGCGGTGCCGACCTGCACCGCCTTGCCGCGTGTCATCACCACCACCTCGTCGGCGAAGGTCAGCGCCTCGACCTGGTCGTGCGTGACGTAGATCAGCGTGAGCTTCAGCTCGTGGTGGATCTGCTTGAGCTTGCGGCGCAGCTGCCACTTCAGGTGCGGGTCGATCACCGTCAGCGGCTCGTCGAACAGCACCGCGGAGACGTCCTCGCGCACCAGCCCCCGGCCCAGCGAGATCTTCTGCTTGGCATCGGCCGACAGCCCGGCGGCGCGCTGGTCGAGCTGGCCGCTCAGTTCCAGCATTTCGGCGATCTGGCCGACGCGCTGGCGGATGCGCTCGGGCGGCACGCCCCGGTTGCGCAGCGGGAAGGCCAGGTTCTGCGCCACGGTCATCGTGTCGTAGATGACCGGGAACTGGAACACCTGGGCGATGTTGCGTTCCTGCGGCGTCAGCGCGGTGACGTCACGCCCGTCGAAGCTGACGCTGCCATGCGAGGGCTGCAGCAGCCCGGAAATGATGTTGAGCAGCGTGGTCTTGCCGCAGCCGGACGGCCCCAGCAGGGCGTAGGCCCCGCCGTCGCGGAAGCTCATCTTCAGCGGCAGCAGCGCGTAGTCCTCGTCGGTCTGGGGACGCGGCTTGTAGGAATGCGCGAGGTCGAGGTCGATGCGGGCCATGGCGTCACGCTCCCCGGGCCGGTGCCACCAGCAGCCGGCCGCCCTGGTCGAACACGTAGACCTGGCTCGGGTGCAGGTACAGCGTCAGCTGCGCGCCGAGCTCGAAGTAGTGCACGCCGGTCAGCTGCGCGACGAGTTCGCCGACCGCGGTGTCGACGTGCACGAAGGTGTCGGAGCCGGACATCTCCGCCAGCTCCACCCGCCCCGGCAGCGCGACGTCGCCCTCGCGCGGCTGCACGCGCAGCGCGCTGGCACGCACGCCCAGGGTCAGCTGGCGCGAGCCGCCTTCGGGCAGCGGCACCGCGACCTGCACGCCCGCCGGCAGCTGCACGCCCGCCGGCACGGCCTCGCCGGCGACCAGGTTCATCGGCGGATCGCTGAAGGCGCGCGCGACGCGGATCGACTGCGGGCGGTGGAATACCTCGGCCGTGGGGCCGTACTGCAGCAGCTCGCCTGCGTCCATCACGGCGGTGTAGCCACCCAGCAGCAGGGCCTCGGTCGGCTCGGTGGTGGCGTAGACCACCGTGGCGTCGCTGCTGGCGAACAGGTGCGCCAGTTCCTCGCGCAGCTCCTCGCGCAGCTTGTAGTCCAGGTTCACCAGCGGCTCGTCCAGCAGCATCAGCGGCGCCTGCTTGGCCAGCGCGCGGGCCAGCGCGACGCGCTGCTGCTGGCCGCCGGACAGCTCGGCGGGCAGGCGCTGCAGGAAGGGCTCGATGTGCAGCCGCGCCGCCAGCGCGCGCACCTGCGCATCCACCTGCTTCTCGCCGCGCAGGCGCAGCGGGGAGGCGATGTTCTCGTACACCGTCATCGACGGGTAGTTGATGAACTGCTGGTAGACCATCGCGACGTTGCGCTGGCGCACCGGCATGCCGGTGACGTCGCGCCCGTCGACGCTGACGCGCCCGCGCGTGGGCGCGTCGAGCCCGGCCATCACCCGCATCAGGCTGGTCTTGCCGGCCTGCGTCGCGCCGAGCAGCACCGTGACGGCGCCCGGCTGCAAGGCCAGGTCGATCGGATACAGGTGGGTCTGCGCCCCGACCTGTTTTTCGATGCCTTCGAGCACCAGCTGCATGTCCCTCGTCTCCTCCTCTTGTCGCCGGGCCGTCTCGTCGTCCTATCGCTGGAACGCCGCCAACGTGACCGGCTGGGTGGTCTCGTGCGCGCGCTCGAACCAGCGCGCCACGGCCTCGCGCTCTGGCGGGCCCATGTGCAGGCCCAGCTTGGTGCGCCGCCACAGCACGTCGTCGCCGGTGCGCGCCCACTCGTGCTGGCCCAGGTAGTGCAGCTCGGCCTCGTAGAGCTGCGGCGCGACCTCCTCGCCCAGGTCCGACAGGCGCTGCGCGCGGCCGAGGATGAGGTCGACGCGGCTGCCGTAGCAGCGCGCCAGGCGCCGGCGCAGCGTCGCGGGCAGCCAGGGGTGGCGCGCGGCCAGCGCCTGGTCGAAACGCTCGAAGTCCGCGTCCGGGCGCTGCGGCGCGCCGATGTACGCGCTCAGGTCGCCGCCGGGCAGCGTCTCGTGGCGGGTCCAGCCGATCGACGGGTGCCTGAGCGCGGGGCACAGCAGGTCGGCGGCTTCCTCGGCCAGCTTGCGGAAGGTGGTGATCTTGCCGCCCCACACCGACAGCAGCGGCGCGGCCGGGCGCCGCTGCCCGTCGTCGCCGGCCTGCTCGGCGCTCAACTCGAGCAGGTAGTCGCGCGTGACCGCCGAGGGGTCGCCCGAGGCATCGTCGAGCAGCGGGCGCACGCCCGAATAGGTCCACACCACGTCCTCGCGCGTGACGGGCCGCGCGAAGTAGCGGCTCGCCTGCTCGCACAGGTAGGCGATCTCGCTGTCGTCGATCTGCGCCTGCCCGACCGGCCCGCGGTGCTCGACGTCGGTGGTGCCGATCAGCGTGTAGTCCTGCTCGTAGGGGATCGCGAAGATGATGCGCTTGTCCGGGTTCTGGAAGATGTAGGCCATCGGATGGTCGAACATCCTGCGCACCACGATGTGGCTGCCCTTGACCAGCCGCAGGCTGCGCGTGTCGTGCTGGCGCGCCTGCTCGCGCAGGAACTGTTCGGTCCAGGGACCGGCGGCGTTGACCAGCGCGCGGGCGCTGACCGTGGTGCGCTGCCCGCCCGGGCCCTCCAGCACCGCCTGCCAGCTGTGCGTGCAGCGGCGTGCCTCGATGCAGCGCGTGCGGGTGAGGATGCGCGCGCCGCGCTGCTGGGCGTCGAGCAGGTTGAGCACCACCAGGCGCGCGTCGTCGACCCAGCCGTCGGAGTAGACGAAGCCCTTGGTGTAGGCCGGCTTGAGCGGCTGCCCGGCCTCGTGGCGGCGCAGGTCGATGGTGGCCGAGCCCGGCAGCACCTCGCGGCGCGCCAGGTGGTCGTAGAGGAACAGGCCGAGCCGGATCATCCACACCGGGCGCAGCGAGCGGTCGTGCGGCATCACGAAGCGCAGCGGCCGCATGATGTGCGGGGCGCTGCGCAGCAGCACCTCGCGCTCGATCAGCGCCTTGCGCACCAGCGAGAACTCGTAGTACTCGAGGTAGCGCAGCCCGCCGTGGATCAGCTTGGTGGACGCCGAAGAGGTGTGCTGCGCGATGTCGTCCTTCTCGCACAGCAGCACGCGCAGGCCGCGGCCGGCCAGGTCGCGCGCGATGCCGGCACCGTTGATGCCGCCACCGACGACCAGCACGTCGCAACTGGCGTCGACCGCTGCCGGGGCAGGGCCCGCGGACCGCGTCTGCTTGACGGAAGGCTCGCTCACCTTCGCACTCCTTGTGTCGCCCATGCGCCCGACGGTGCGGCAGCCGGCCCCGCCCGCAGTGCGCGCCACGCATTCGTTTGTGTTCGATTTTGATCTATTTTTTTCGTTTTAGTCCAGCCTTGTGGCAAGTTCAACGCATGGGAAACCCTGATTTGTTTTCGTTTGGGTTCGCTTAAGGTCGCGTCCGGAAGGGACCGGGGGAAATCGGCTACAACGCCGGCCATGAGCGCTTTTCCCCGGCCGATGCCCGCGATGACCCCCAACCCCCGACAGTCCCAGTTGCTCGAGGAAGTGCGCGCCAAGGGCGTGGTGTCCGTCGAGGCGCTCGCCGAGCGCTTCGGCGTCACGCTGCAGACGGTGCGGCGCGACGTGAAGATGCTGGCCGAAGCCGGCCTGCTGGCGCGCTTCCACGGCGGGGTGCGGGTGCCCAGCTCGACGGTCGAGAACATCGCCTACCGCCAGCGCCAGAGCCTCAACGCCGAGGCCAAGCAGCGCATCGCCCGCGCGGTGGCCAAGGCGGTGCCCGAAGGCTGCTCGCTGATCCTCAACATCGGCACCACCACCGAGGCGATCGCGCGCGAGCTGCTGCACCACCGGGGCCTGCGCGTGATCACCAACAACCTCAACGTGGCGGCGATCCTGGGCGACAACCCGGACTGCGAGGTGATCGTCGCCGGCGGCGTGGTGCGCCACCGCGACCGCGGCATCGTCGGCGAGGCGACGGTGGACTTCATCCGCCAGTTCAAGGTCGACATCGCGCTGATCGGCATCTCGGGCATCGAGGCCGACGGCACGCTGCGCGACTACGATTTCCGCGAGGTGAAGGTCTCGCGCGCCATCATCGAGCACGCCCGCCAGGTGTGGCTCGCGGCCGACCACAGCAAGTTCAACCGGCCGGCGATGGTGGAACTGGCCCACGTCAGCGAGCTGGACATGCTGTTCACCGACGCCCCGCCCCCCGACCCCTATCCCCAGCTGCTGGCCGACGCCGGCGTGCAATGCGAAGTGGCCTGAACCGGGAGCTATCGATGACCTACCTGCTCGCCCTCGACCAAGGAACCTCCAGCTCGCGCAGCATCGTCTTCGACGCGCAGGGCAACCTCGTCGCGATGTCGCAGCGCGAATTCCGCCAGATCTATCCCCAGCCCGGCTGGGTCGAGCACGACCCGCGCGAGATCTGGAGCAGCCAGCTCGACACCGCGCGCGAGGTGCTCGCCAAAGCCGGCCTGAAGGCCGACGACATCGCCGCGCTGGGCATCACCAACCAGCGCGAGACCACGGTGCTGTGGGACCGCCGCACCGGCGTGCCGGTCTACAACGCCATCGTCTGGCAGGACCGCCGCGCCGAGCCGATCTGCGCCGCGCTGCGCGCGCAGGGCCTGGAGCCGCTGGTGCGCGAGAAGACCGGCCTGGTGATCGATGCCTACTTCTCCGGCACCAAGATCCAGTGGATCCTCGACCACGTGCCCGGCGTGCGCGAGCGCGCCGAGCGCGGCGAACTGGCCTTCGGCACGGTGGACAGCTGGCTGGTGTGGCAGCTCACCGGCGGGCGCCTGCACGTCACCGACGTCACCAACGCCTCGCGCACGATGCTGTTCGACATCCACCGCAACCAGTGGGACGACGAGCTGCTGGCGGCGCTGCGCATCCCGCGCAGCCTGCTGCCCGAGGTGCATCCGTCGGCGCACGTCCACGGCGAGACCGACGCCGCGCTGCTCGGTCGCAGCCTGCCCATCGGCGGCATCGCCGGCGACCAGCAGGCCGCGCTGTTCGGCCAGGCCTGCTTCCAGGCGGGGCTGGCGAAGAACACCTACGGCACCGGCTGCTTCATGCTGATGCACACCGGCACCCGCACCCAGCTGTCGACCAACGGCCTGGTCAGCACCTCGGCCGCGCAGCCCGCGGCCACGCCCGAATTCGCGCTGGAAGGCAGCATCTTCATCGGCGGCGCGGTGGTGCAGTGGCTGCGCGACGGGCTGCGCGCGATCAAGGCCTCCAGCGAGGTCGAGGCGCTGGCCGCCTCGGTGCCGGATTCAGGCGGCGTGATGTTCGTGCCGGCCTTCACCGGCCTGGGCGCGCCGTACTGGAAGCCGCACGCCACCGGCACCATCGTCGGCCTGACGCGCGGCAGCGGCGCGGCGCACATCGCGCGCGCGGCGCTGGAGTCGATCGCGTTCCAGAGCGCGGCGCTGCTGCAGGCGATGAGCCGCGACGCGGTGGCCGCAGGCGGCTCGCCGGTGGCCGAGCTGCGCGTCGACGGCGGCGCCTGCGTCAACAACCTGCTGATGCAGTTCCAGGCCGACCTGCTGGGCATCCCGGTGGTGCGCCCCAAGGTCATCGAGACCACGGCGCTGGGCGCGGCCTACCTGGCCGGGCTGAGCTGCGGGGTGTACCGCAGCCTGGACGAGCTGAGCGCGCAGTGGCAGGTGGAGCGGCGCTTCATGCCGACCATGCCGCGCGAGCGTGCCGAGGAGCTGATGCAGCGCTGGGAGCGCGCGGTGCGGCAGGCCACCGTGGAGTGACCACCGCACCGGCGGCGGTCTTGCCCGGCACTGCCCCTGTCAGGTTCCTGCCACCACGCTGTCAGGAGCCTGTTCGCACCATGGCGACTCCATTCACCTGACCCGAGGAGGCTCACATGGCTCAGACCCAAGGCAGTGCCATCAACTGGTTCGAGATCCCGACCCGCGACATCGAGCGCGCGCAGCGCTTCTACGAAGCCATCCTCGAGACCCGGCTGGCGCGCAACGACATGGGTGGCTACAGGATGGCGATGTTCCCGGCCGAGCCACCCGGCGTGGGCGGCTGCCTGGTCCAGGGCGAGACCGCGATCCCCGGCGCGCAGGGCGGCACCATCGTCTACCTGAACGCCGAGCCTTCGCTCGATGCGGTGCTCGCGCGCGTCGAGCGCGCCGGCGGCCGCATCGTGGTGCCGCGCACCGAGATCGAAGGCGGGCACGGCTTCTTCGCGATCATCGCCGACCCGGAGCACAACCATGTCGGCCTGCACGCCATGAACTGACGCCCCCGGCACCCGCCGCGAGACCGCCATGCGCCGCGCCGAACGCCTGTTCGAGATCGTCCAGCTCATCCGCAGCCGGCGTCTTTCCACGGCTGCCTGGCTGGCCGAGCGGCTGGAGGTGTCGGAGCGCACCATCTACCGCGACATCAGCGACCTGCAGGCGCAGGGCGTGCCGATCGAAGGCGAGGCGGGCATGGGTTACCGCATGCGCGCCGGCTTCGACCTGCCGCCGATGATGTTCACCAGCCAGGAAGCGCAGTCGCTCGCCGCGGCGGTGCGGCTGGCGCAGGGCTGGCTGGACCCGGTGCTGGCGCGGCACGCGGAAGTGGCGCTCGGCAAGATCATGGCCGTGCTGCCGACCGCCGCGCGCGTGGCCGCCGAAAGCGTCGCGCTGTATGCGCCGCCGGTCGGCGACCCCGCCGCGCGCGACCGGCTGGCGCGCGTGCGCGAGGCGATCGAGTCGCGCCACAAGCTGCGCATCGACTACGAAGACGTGCAGGGGCGCGTCACGCAGCGCGTGATCCGCCCGCTCGGCTGCTTCTACTGGGGCAAGGTCTGGACGCTGGGCGCCTGGTGCGAACACCGCGGCGACTTCCGCAACTTCCGCATCGACCGCATCCGCGCCGTCGAGACGCTGGACCAGCGCTTCCAGGACGAACCCGGCCGCACGCTGGCCGACCTGTTCCGCAGGACCGAGGCGGAGGCCCGGGAGTACGAGCGCAGCCTGCGCAGCTAGGCGGCCGGGCAGGCCGGCCGGCACGGGGCCCGCGAACGACCCCGCCCCATGCACGCACCTTGGGTCATCCACCATGACGCGCATCATCTATTTCGTCGCCGCTTCGCTGGACGGCCGCATCGCCGGCCCCGAGGGCGAACTCGACTGGCTGCCCCCGGTGGATCCCGCCGGCGAGGACGACTGCGGCTACCGCGCCTTCCTCGACGGCGTGGACGCGGTCGTGATGGGACGCCGCACCTACGAAAGCTGTCGGCGGCTCCCGGCCTGGCCCTACGCCGGCAAGCCGTGCTGGATCATGAGCCGGCGCGCCGACCTCGGGCCGCTGCCGCCGGCCGCACACCTGAGCGCCGAGGGCCCGGCGCAGCTGTACCGGCACTGGTGCTCGCTCGGGCTGCGCCGCGTCTTGCTGGCCGGAGGCGGCGAGGTCGCGCGCGCCTTCCTGGACGCCGAGCTGCTGCACGAGCTGGTGCTGTGCACCGTGCCGGTCGTGCTCGGCGGCGGCACGCCCGTGTTCGCGCCACGCCCGGGCACCGGCGCCAGCTGGCGCCTGAAGCACTGCACCTGCCTCGCCAACGGGCTGACGCAGGCGCGCTACGTGCTCACGGCAGCCTGGCAGGTCGCGGGCGAACAACGCACTTGCGTGGCGCCGCACTGACGCGGCGTTGTGCCGGCGAGACGGCCGGCGCAGGCGGGCCCGGACGGGGATTTCCCGGTCTGTCACAAAGTCGGGCACTGCCCCTATAGTTCGCCCCAAACTCGAACGATCGTTCGTTCTTTTCGGAAAGGACCCCCATGCATCTGCCCCGACTCCACCCGGCCGCCCAGGCCGCCGCACTTGCCGTCTCCGTGCTCCTGGCCGCCTGTGGCGGCGGTGGCGATGACGATCCGCCGTCGCAGCGCGGCGCGATCCTCTCCGGCCACCTGGCCGGCCATGCCGACGCCGCGGTGATCGACGCCGGCACCCAGGCCAGCGGGCTGCAGGCCTTGTCCGGCCCGGCGCGCTGCAGCGTGGACGTGCGCTACGTGATGTACGTGACCCGCGATCCGGCTGGCCAGCCGGCCACCGCCTCGGCCGGCGTGCTGGTGCCGCAGGGCGAGGACGCGGCCTGCCAGGGCGAACGCCCCGTGGTGCTGTACGCGCACGGCACGACCACCGCGCGCTCGAAGAACATGGCCGACGTGGTGAACGACACCGAGGCCAGCCTGGTGATGGCGATGTTCGCCGCGCAGGGCTACATCGTGGTCGCGCCGAACTACCTCGGCTACGACCGCTCCAGCCTGACCTGGCACCCCTACCTGAACGCCGAGGCGCAGGCCACCGACATGATCGACGCGCTGCGCGCGGCCAAGGCGCACCTGAACGAGCAAAGCCCGGTCAAGCCCTCGCAGCACCTGTTCATCACCGGCTACTCGCAGGGCGGCCACGTCGCGATGGCCACGCACCGCGAGATCCAGACCCGCTACGCCGACGAGTTCACCGTCACGGCCTCGGGCCCGATGTCCGGCCCGTACAACCTGCTGCAGTTCGCCCAGGTCATCAACGGTCCGGGCCCGATCAACGCCGGCGCAACCATCTTCACGCCGATGCTGCTGACCTCCTACCAGCGCAGCTACGGCAACGTCTACCGCGCGCCGGCCGAGGTCTACCAGGCCCCGTACGCGGCCACCGCGGAGACGCTGTTCCCGACCGACACCCCGGTGGCGGACCTGGTCGCGCAAGGCCGGCTGCCGGCCGACCCGACCTTCACGGCGCTGTTCGGCCCCGGCGGCCTGCTGACCGACGCCTTCCGCAACGACTTCCTGACCAACCCGGACAACGGCTTCGTCCAGGCCCTGGAACGCAACACGCTGCTGGGCTGGACGCCCACGCGGCCGATGGCGCTGTGCGGCGGCGCGGAGGACCCGACCGTGTTCTACGGCGTCAACACCCCGGTGGCGCAGGCCGACTTCAACTCGCGCCTGCCGGCGCAGCTCGCGGTGCCGGCCTTCGACCTCGAGGACCGCAGCACCCTGCCCGCCGGCCAGGCCGGTGACCAGATCTACGGTGGCTTCCAGCTCGCCAAGAATGCGGCCGGCAGCGACGTGCTGGCGCAGTACCACGGCGGGCTGGTGCCGCCGTTCTGCACCGCGCTGATCCGCGGCTTCTTCGAGCAGGTCATGCAGCAATCCAACCAGTAATCCGGCCGCCTCGCGACAGACAACCTTCAACTGACCATGACGCAACCCCTGACCACCGCCCTGGCGGCCGCCGTGCTCGGCCTGGCCAGCACCGCCGCCCTCGCCCAGAGCCAGTCCGTCTACATCGGCGGCGGCTTCCTGGAAATCCACTCCAAGGCCGATCCGCTGCGCGGCCCGGCGACGCCGGACGACGCACGGCTGGACGTCGGCGACGCCCGCACCATCGTGTTCGGCTACCAGCGCTACTTCACCGACAACTGGGGCATGGACCTGGTGCTGGGCATCCCGCCCAAGCACAAGGTCTACGGCCGCGGCGCGCTGGAAGGCTTCGGCCAGATCGCCTCGTCCAAGCAGCTCGCCCCGACCGTGTTCGCGACCTACCGCTTCGGCCAGGCCGGCGACCGGTTCCGCCCCTTCGTCGGGCTGGGCATCAACTACACCCACTTCACCGACACCAGGAGCACCACGGGCGGCAACTGGGCCAGCGGTGGCCCGACCCGCCTGAAGCTGTCCGACTCGATCGGCCCGGCCGCGCAGGTGGGTGCCAGCTACATGCTCGACGAACGCTGGTCGATCAACGCCTCGGTCGTGGCGGCCAAGGTCAAGAGCGACCTCAAGGCCACGACCGACACGCCGCAAGGCCGCGTGGTGCGCCGCACCGAGATCGACTTCCGGCCCCTGGTGTTCACGGTGACCGTGGGGTACCACTTCTGAGCCACCCGCCTGGCGGCTGACACCTGCGGGACCTCCTGCACGGCGGCCCCGAAGGGGGCCGCGCCGGTCCTGAGGCCTTGCGCAGCCAGAGGCGGGGCAAGAACCGCTTGCGGGTAACGCACCGGGTTGCAGTGGCCCTGCAACCGCACGGTTCGTGGTGTCGTGGTGCGTGGGTGACCTGGGTGCGGATGCACCCAGGTCTTTTTTGCCTGCGTGGACACCGCAGGCGGGGTCAGCGCAGCCCGGCGCAGTTGGCATAGAAGGTGGTGGTGGCCGGCCAGTCGGAGAACACGCCCAGCACGCCGATCTGGCGACCGAGGACGTCGAGCACGCGCATCACGTCGCCTTCGCGGCCGATCGCAGGGTCGATCGTCTGGTAGTAGAAGCCGTTGTTGCCGTCGGCCAGGATCCCGGAGCGTTCCAGCGTCCAGGTGATGATGTCCAGCCCCGCGGCCCTGGCGTTGCGGGCGTAGGCCGAAGGCACGATGTTGCCGTTGCCGTCGTGCGACAGCAGCGCGAACAGCGGCGGGGCGACGATGCGGATGCCCTGCGCACGGTAGGCCTGCAGCTCGCCGAAGCCGGGCAGCTCGCCCACGGTGTTGGCGTCGTCCAGGTACACCGCCTGCCGGCCGTAGGCCGGTTCGTGCCTCACCCAGTACAGCACGTCGCGGATGTCGAACGATTGCGGGTAGACGTCGCGCGGCGGCACGCCGGCCTGCTTGTACTCGTCGATCAGCTTCTGCGCGAAGTCTTCCTGCGTGAAGCCGTCGAAGGGCATGGGCACGACCGGGGTCTTGAGCTCGGGCGTCATCTTCACACCCAGGCGCCTGAACAGCTCGATGCTCTCGCGGTGCGTCAGCAGCGTGCCGCTGGTCGGGCCCGCATAGAGGTCGGTGCGCCAGGGCGTGCTGCTCTGCAGGTACTCCTCGACCGTGCGGGCGCGCGGGTTGAAGTCGTCCATCTTGCCGCGCAGCGTCTTGAACTCGGCCAGCGTGATGTCGGTGGTGCGGCACTCGGCGCTCGCCGGTGTCACCAGGTTGCCGTCCGCATCGAAGGTGGCCGGCGTGAACGGCCGGGTGCACTTGGCCGCCAGCGGCGTGGCCAGGATGTTGGTGGTCGTGTGCAGGTCGTTCTGCGCATGGCGGCAGACCAGTTCCTTGTCCTTCGTGAAGGTCACGTCGCATTCCAGGATGCCCGCGCCCATGCGGGCCGCGGCCCGGTAGGACTCCAGCGTGTGCTCGGGAAACTGCAGCGCCGCGCCGCGGTGGCCGATCGAGAACTCGGCGCTGCGGAAATGGCCGCGCCGCGCGCAGGCCTGCAGCTCGCGCTTGAGCGGGCCGTCGGCCATGTCCTCGACCAGGAAGAACGGGCGCGGGCCGAGCTGCACCGCGCCGCCGGCACCGGGTCCGTGCGCAGGGGGATGGCCATGCGGCGGATGCACGCCGTGCGGGCCGCCGGCATGGGCGGACAGGCTGACCAGACAGGCCGCAAGGCCTGCCACCAGGGGAAGCAGGGCTGGACGCATGGGGGTGTCTCCACTGGGTTCTGGTGGGTGGATGTCGTCGGGTGCGGGTGGCGGCGCCACCCTGCTGCACAAGGTAGCGGTGCAGGATGTCCGGAACGTGACGAGCGGTAAACGCCAACCTGTCGCACACTGCGGCCCATGCCCGTCCCCCACCTGCTGCTGGCCCTGGCGGTCGTGTTCGTCTGGGGCACCAATTTCGTCGTCATCAAGCTGGGCCTGGCCGAACTGCCGCCCTTCCTGTTCGCGGCGCTGCGCTTTGCGCTGTCGGCGTTTCCGTTCCTGCTGTTCATCCGCCGGCCCGCCACGGCCTGGCGCACGCTGGCAGCCTTCGGCGTGCTGCTCGGTGCCGGGCAGTTCGGGCTGCTGTTCCTGGCGATGCGCGCGGACATCTCGCCGGGGCTGGCCTCGCTGGTGATCCAGGTCCAGGTGTTCTTCACGATCGGGCTGGCCATCGCGTGGCGCGGCGAGCGCGTCCGGCCCCTGCAATGGGCCGCGCTGGCGCTGGCCGTGGCCGGCATGGCCGTCATCGCCTGGCGCACCGACGGCTCGGTCACGCCGCTCGGCCTGGGCCTGGTGCTGGCCGCCGCGTTCTGCTGGGCCTGCGCCAACCTGGTGGTGCAATCCGCCGGGAAGATCGATATGCTGGCCTTCATGGTCTGGTCCAGCCTGTTCGCCGTCCCGCCGCTGGCGCTGCTGAGCCTGGTCTTCGAGGGGCCTGCCGCGATCGGCACGGCCCTGCAGTCGGCCAGCCCCGCGGCCTGGGGCGCGGTGGCCTGGCAGGCGGTGGGCAACACGCTGTTCGGCTATGGCGCCTGGAACTGGCTGCTGTCGCGCCACCGGGCGGCCACCGTGACGCCCAGCGCGCTGCTGGTGCCGGTGTTCGGCATGGCGGCCTCGGCCTGGTGGCTGGCCGAACCGCTGCCGGGCTGGAAACTGGCCGCCGCCGCGCTGGTGATCGCCGGGCTGGCACTCAATGTGCTGGCCGGACGCAGGGCCGCCGCGCAGGCGGCCGTCGCGACCACCACGTCCTCCTCCCCTTCCCCGTGACCCTGTCGAGGCTGCCATGATCGAGCTGTACCACTACCCCAGCACGGCGAGCATGGTGCCGCACCTCCTGCTGGAGGAACTGGGGGTTCCCTACCGCCTGCAGCTGGTGGACCGCCAGCACAACGCCCACCAGTCGCCCGAGTACCTCAAGCTCAACCCCAACGGGCTGATCCCGGTACTGGTCGACGGCGACCTGGTGCTCTACGAAACCGCCGCGATCTGCCTGCACCTGGCCGACACGCACCCCGAGGCGAAGCTGGTGCCGCCGCTCGGCACGCCCGAGCGCGCGCATTGCTACAAGTGGTTGATGTGGCTGACCAACACGCTGCAGGCCACGCTGAACGTGTACTTCTATCCGGAACGCTGGGCCGAGACGCCCGGCGCGGTCGCCGAGGTCAAGGCGCAGGCGCAACGCAAGGCGGGCGTGCTGCTGGACCGGCTGAACGCCGAGTTCGCCCGCCATGGCCAGCCCTGGCTGCTGGGCGAGCAGTACACGCTGCTGGACCCCTACGCGCTGACGCTGTGCCGCTGGACCCGCCTGTTCCCGCGCCCGGCGCGCAGCCTGCCGCACCTGGGCGGCTTCCTGCAGCGCATGCTGGCGCGGCCGGCCGTGCAGCGCGTGTTCGAGCAGGAAGGCATCCGCGAGATGCTCGTGTGAGCGCGGCGATGCACCTGGTCGCCCAGGTGCCCCGCGGCCCGCTGGCACGCCCGGGCACGTCCTGAGCGCGCCTTCCGGTTCCTGCAAGACCGCTGTCCCGGCACGCGGCACGATGGGTGCTGGACACGGGAATCGGCACCGGGCCCATGCCACGCACGGCCCGGTTCCCGTCGTGAACGCAGCGCAAGGAGACGACATGCCTGCTGCAGCCTACCGGCCCGAGGGCTGTCCCGACGTGTCACCGTATCTGATCGTGCACGGTGCGGCCGCCACCATCGGGTTCCTGAAACAGGCGCTGGGAGCCACCGAGCTGCGCCGCCACCTGGCCGCCGACGGCCGCATCCGCCATGCCGAGGTGCGCATCGGCGACGGCGTGGTGATGCTGGCCGACGCCGCGCCGCAGCAGCCACCGGTCCCCGCCCACGTGCACGTCTACGCGCCCGACGTGGATGCCGCCTACCAGCGCGCCTTGCAGGCCGGAGCCGAACCGCTGCAGGCGCCGATGAAGAAGGCGGACCCGGACCGGCGCGCCGCCGTCCGGGACGCCGGCGGCACCACCTGGTGGATCGCGACGCTGGCGGGGTGAGGCTCAGTCCAGCCGCACGCCGAGCCGCCCGGCCCAGTGACGGGTCAGCGGCGTCACCGGCTTGGCCAGCTGCCGCTCGTGCACCAGCGCGCGCCCGCCCGAGGTGAGCCCGCCGCGCGCGGCGGCGGCCAGCAGCGTCTGGTCCACCACGTCGCGCTGCGCATGGCTGCCGCCAAGGCGCTGCAGCGCCGGGCGCAACGGGTACAGCAGCCGCCAGGCCGCCTCGTCCTCGCCGCGCGCGTAGGCCAGCAGCCCGCGCAGCAGGGCCAGCCCGGTCGCGGCGGCCAGCTGCCGCTCCTGCGGCAGCGCCTGCGCCGCGGTGCGCTGCTCGACCTGGTCCAGCCATCGTGCCGCCGCGTCCACGTCGCCGCTGCCGGCCAGCGCCAGCATCACGTGCAGGTCGTTGAAGGCCGACCAGCCGGCGGCCTCGGGCGAGCGGTCCCAGCCCTGCGCCAGCGCGGTCCAGCGGTCGCCGCCGTCGACGCCGAGCAGCTGCAGCCGCCACAGCAGTGCGGTGGCGTCCAGGCGCTGGAAGGCGATCTGCACCGTCTCGCCGCTGCAGCGGGTGTCGTACAGGCGCAGCGCGCCCTCGGTGTCGAGCCGCTCGAGGCGGAACAGCCCGAGGTGCCACCACAAGTGCACCGCCAGCCCGTTGTCCACCCATTGCGGCTGGTGCCGCGCGAGCCAGGCCGCGCCTTCGTCGACGCGGCCCTGCATCTCCATCACGTGCGCGACCGCATGCACCGCCCAGGCCACCGGGGTGCCGCCTTCCAGCGCGCGACGCCCGACCGCCTCGGCCTCGGCATGGTGGTGGGTTTCCTCCAGCCCGAAGGCGCGCATGCCCAGCACGTAGGGGTACAGCGGGTCGGCCGCGTCCCACTGCGGCAGCACGCGCGCGACGCGCTGGCGCAACTGCCAGGCGTCACCGCGGTGGAAGTCGAACAGGTGCGCCCACAGCAGCGCGAGCAGGTCGCGCGGATGCTCGAGCAGGATCTCGTCCCAGCGCGCGCAGGCGCCGGCCCAGTCGCCCTGCCAGCCCAGGCGCACCGCGTCCAGGTGCGCCTGCTCGCGCAGCGGGGCGCCCTCGCGCCGCGCCAGCGCGCGCTCGAGCAGCGGCTGCGCCTGGGCACGCAGCGGGGCCTCGGTCAGGCTCAGCAGGAAGCCGGCCTGCATCACCGGCGGCAGCATCCAGTGCGGGTCGGCCTGCGCGGCGGCCTCCAGGTCGGGCAGCGGGTCGCCGAAGAAGGACACCATGCGCCACAGGCCCTGCTCGGCATGGCGCAGCGCCTCGGCCGAGCGGGTGCCCACCGGCACGCCGCGCGGGTCGCGTGCCGGCGCGCTCATGCCGGCGGCTGCGGCCAGGGCCGTTGCGCCGGCCGCATGCGTTCCCAGGCCCGCGCCACCTGCAGCACGCCCAGGTCGTCGAAGCGGCGCCCGGCGATCTGCAGGCCGATCGGCAGGCCTTCGCGGGTGTAGCCGCAGTTGACCGAGGCCGCCGGCTGCTCGCTCATGTTGTAGGCCAGCGTGAAGGCGATGTGGTCGAACGGCCGCGTCACGTCGTTGGTCGGGCACGGCAGCTCGGCCGGGAAGGCCGGCATCGGCGAGGTGGGCGACAGCACGTAGTCGTACGGCTGCGTGGCCGCCACCGTCGCGGCGCGGATGTGCAGCGTCTGGCTGTAGCCCTCGAACACGTCCTCGCCGCTCAGGCCCGCCGCGCCCTCGGCCCAGGCGCGGATGAACGGCAGGATGCGGTCGCGCCGTCCGGCCGGCAGCTTGCGGATCTCGATCAGGAAGCGCATGCGCCAGAAGCGGTCCACGCCCTCGATCATCGAGCGCTCGCACCAGGGCCGCATCGGCTCGACGATCGCGCCGGCGGCCTCGAAGGCGCGCGCGGCCGCCTCCACCGCCTCGCGCACGTCGGGCTGCACCGGCGTGCCCCAGCCGGCGTCGAGCAGCAGGCCGATGCGCAGCCCGCGCACGTCGCGGTCGAGCCGCATCCAGTCGATCGGCTGGTACGGCAGGCTCATGTGGTCGCGCGGGTCCGGACGCGACAGCACCTCCATCAGCCGCGCCGCGTCGGCCACGCTGCGCGTCATCGGCCCGGCCACGCGCGCCGGGTACGGCGGGTCGATCGGGATGCGGCCCAGGCTCGGCTTGAGCGTGAAGATGCCGCACCAGCCGGCCGGCAGCCGCACCGAGCCGCCGATGTCGGTGCCCACGTGCAGCGGCCCGTAGCCGGCCGCCACGCCGGCCCCCGCGCCGGAACTGGAGCCGCCCGGGTTGCGCGCGAGGTCCCACGGGTTGCGGGTGAGCGGATGGAAGCTCGACAACCCCGAGGACAGCATCCCGTAGTCGGGCATGGTGGTCTTGCCGAGGAACACCGCCCCGGCCTCGCGCAGGCGCGCCGCGGGCGGCGCGTCCTCGGCGGCGGGCACCAGCTCGGTGGCGGCGGTGCCCAGCGGCACCGGCACGCCGCGCGTGGCGATGTTCTCCTTGATCATCGTCGGCACGCCGTCGATCGCGCTGGCCGGCTCGCCACGCCGCCAGCGCGCCTCGGAGGCGCGTGCCATCTCGAGCGCGGCGTCCGCATCCAGCGCGTAGGTGGCCTTCAGGTGCGGTTCCCAGCGCTCGATGTGGCGCAGCACGGCGCGCGTGGCCTCCACGGGCGAGACCTCGCCGCTGCGGTACAGCGCGGTCAGCTCGTCCGCGCCCAGTTCGTGCAGTTCGGCCATGCGCGCTCCTTCACTGCCAGTGGACCACGCTCATGTCGTTGGCGAACACCGGCGAGCTGCTCCACAGCCCCTTGAGGCGCTTGTTCGACACCGACACCTGCGGCAGCTGGAACAGGAAGGCGTTGACCGCGTCCTCGGCCAGCATGCGCTGCGCGTCGGCGATCAGCTTCGCGCGCTCCTTGGGGTTGATGCTGGCGTTGTACTTGGCCATCAGGTCGCGGAAGGCCCGGGAGTCGTAGCCGAAGTAGTACTCCGGGTTCGCGTAGATCATGATGTCCAGCGGCTCGACGTGGCTGATGATGGTCAGGTCGAAGTTGCCCTTGAAGGCGCCGGACAGCCACTGCGCCCATTCGACGTTCTCGATCTTCACGTTGATGCCGACCTTGGCCAGCTGCGCGGCGACGATCTCGCCGCCCTTGCGCGCGTACTGGGGCGGCGGCAGGGTCAGCGTGAAGTTCAGCGGCGTGGTCACGCCCGCTTCCTTGAGCAGCGCCCTGGCGCGCTCGGGGTCGTAGGGGTTGACGCCGGTGAGGTCGACGTAGCCCTCGTCGCTGGGCACCATGTGGCTGCCGATCGGCGTGCCGAAGCCGTCCATCGCGCCGTCGATCAGCGCCTTGCGGTCGATCGCCGCGGCGATGGCGCGGCGCACCCGCACGTCGTCCAGCGGCTTGCGCCGGTTGTTGATCGCCAGGATGGTCTTGCCCTCGGTGCCGCCCACGCGCACCTCGAAGCGCGGGTCGTTGCGGAACTGCTGCACGCTCTGCGTGGCCTGGAAGCGCGGGATGGCGTCCACGTCGCCGGCCAGCAACGCCGCGACCTGCGCGGCCGGGTCGTTGATGAAGCGGAACGTGACGCGGCGCAGCTTGACGTTGCGCGCGTCGCGGAAGCCGTCCCACTTGGTCAGCGTCACCGCCGAGCCCTTGGCCCAGCTCTCGAAGCGGAACGGGCCGGTGCCGATCGGCCGGGTCGCCGCGCTGTCGGCGCTCTTGGGGTCGAGGATCACCGCGGTGCTCTCGCCGAGGCGGAACAGCAGCGTGCCGTCAGGCTGGTCGAGCGTCAGGATCACCGTGTGGGGATCGGGCGTGTCGATGCGCGAGATGTTGTCGAACACCGCCTTCTTGGCCTTGTTGGTCGAGCCCTCGGCCTTGGCGCGCTCGAAGCTGAACTTGACGTCCGAGGCGTCGAAGTCCTCGCCGTCGTGGAACTTGACCCCCTTGCGCAGCTTGAAGGTGTAGCTCCTGCCGTCCGGCTCGATGTGCCAGCTCTCGGCCAGCAGCGGCGAGACGCTGCCGTCCTCGTGGATCTTGGTCAGGCCTTCCAGGACGTTGTAGTGGACGATCTCGCCGATGGCTGCCGCGGCGCCGGTGGTCGGGTCCAGCCCCGGCGGCTCCAGGGTCATGCCGATCACGGCGGTCGTCTTGCCGGCCTGGGCGTGGGCGGCCGGGACAGCAGCCGCCAGCGTGACGACGCCGGCGGCGATGAGCGGGATCAACTTCATGGGTGCGGTCTCCTCTGGGAAGGGGGTGACTGGGGCGATTGCACCATGTTTTGCGCCCGGCCGGCACCGGAGCGGTGCCAGTGACCGATTGCGCCATTCCGGTGCCCGCCGACGTGAAGAACAGAAACCCGGATCGATTTGTGTGCGTTTCGCACCCTAAAATGTGCATGTTTTGCCCATCGACGCCCCTTCTTGGTGCGTTTTCTTCAGTCCTGACCTTCCCCTCTGACCGGAGACTTCGTTGAGATACGGTTCCGTTGCCGATTTCCTGCGTGCCGTCGAAGCACGTGACCCCCACCAGCCCGAGTTCCTTCAGGCCGTCAAAGAGGTCATGACGAGTCTCTGGCCCTTCGTGCAGCAGCACCCCCGCTACGCCGACCAGGCGCTGCTGGAACGCCTGGTCGAACCCGAGCGCGTGATTCAGTTCCGGGTGTCCTGGGTCGACGACAGCGGCCAGGTGCGCGTCAACCGCGCCTGGCGCGTGCAGCACAGCTCGGCCATCGGCCCGTTCAAGGGCGGCATGCGCTTCCACCCGACGGTGAACCTGTCGATCCTGAAGTTCCTGGCCTTCGAGCAGACCTTCAAGAACGCGCTGACCACCCTGCCCATGGGCGGCGGCAAGGGCGGCTCGGACTTCGACCCCAAGGGCAAGAGCGACGGCGAGGTGATGCGCTTCTGCCAGGCGCTGATGCTGGAGCTGTACCGCCACCTCGGCTCGGACACCGACGTGCCCGCCGGCGACATCGGCGTGGGCGCGCGCGAGGTCGGCTTCATGGCCGGCATGATGAAGAAGCTGTCCAACGACGCGTCCTGCGTGTTCACCGGCAAGGGCATGTCCTACGGCGGCAGCCTGATGCGCCCGGAAGCCACCGGCTACGGCACGGTCTACTTCGCCCAGGAGATGCTGCACCGCAAGGGCCGCGACTTCGAAGGCCTGCGCGTGTCGATCTCCGGCTCGGGCAACGTGGCGCAGTACGCCGCCGAGAAGGCCCTGGACCTGGGCGCGCGGGTGGTCACCCTGTCCGACTCGGACGGCACGCTGGTCGTGCCCGGGGGCATCGGCGAGGACCTGCTCAAGCAGATCATGGAGTGGAAGAACGTGCAGCGCGGCCGCCTGGCCCCCTTCGCCGACAAGCACGGCCTGCAGTTCGAGGCCGGGCGCCGTCCCTGGCACGTGCCGGTCGACGTCGCCCTGCCCTGCGCGACGCAGAACGAGCTGGACGGCGAGGACGCCCGCACGCTGGTCAAGAACGGCGTGGTCTGCGTGGCCGAAGGTGCCAACATGCCGAGCACGCTGGAAGCGGTGGACGTGTTCCTGGAAGCCGGCACGCTGTACGCCCCGGGCAAGGCCAGCAACGCCGGCGGCGTGGCCACCTCGGGCCTGGAGATGACGCAGAACGCGATGCGCCTGTCGTGGACCCACGCCGAGGTCGACGAGCGCCTGCACGCGATCATGAAGGACATCCACAGCCACTGCGTGCGCTACGGCACCCGCCCGGACGGCACGGTCAACTACGTCGACGGCGCCAACATCGCCGGCTTCGTGAAGGTGGCCGACGCGATGCTGTCGCAAGGCGTGATCTGAGCGCCATGCGCGCTGCGCCCCCAGGCGCCGGGAGCCGCTGGCCCCGGCGCCTTTTTGCTGGCGCCCGCCTCAGGCCCCGGCCGCCTCCAGGCGCGGCACCGCGGCGAGCAGCGCCTGCGTGACCGGGTGGCGCGGGGCGCGGAACACCTCGGCGACCGGCCCGTGCTCGACCATGTGGCCGTGCTGCAGCACCAGCACCTCGTCGCAGACGTACTCGACCACCGCCAGGTCGTGGCTGATGAACAGGTAGGTCAGCCCGAAGGCGTCCTGCAGGTCACGCAGCAGGTTGAGCACCTGGGCCTGCACCGAGACGTCCAGCGCGCTGACCGGCTCGTCGGCGACGATCAGCCGCGGCCGCGTGACCAGCGCGCGCGCGATCGCGATGCGCTGGCGCTGCCCGCCGGAGAACTCGTGCGGGTACTTGTCGGCATCGCCCGGGCGCAGGCCCACCGCCTCCAGCGCCTCGGCCACGCGCGTGCGGCGCGCCGCGGCATCGATCTCGGGCAGCATCGCCAGCGGCTCGGCGACGATGCGCCCGACGCGCTGGCGCGGGTCCAGCGAGCCGTAAGGGTCCTGGAACACCATCTGGAAGTCGCGCCGCGCCAGCCGCAGCTCGCGCGGCGACAGCCGGTGCAGGTCGCACCCGAGCAGCGTCACGCGGCCCGAGGTCGGCGCCTCCAGCGCCATCACCAGGCGCGCCAGCGTCGACTTGCCCGAGCCGGATTCGCCGACCACGCCCAGGCTGCGCCCGGCCTCCAGCGTGAAGCTCACCCCGTGCAGCACGCGCTGCGTCTCGGGCGCGCGCCACGGCGCCTCGCGCGGCAGGCGGTAGTCCTTGACGAGGTGGTCGACGTGCAACAGCGGCATGGGCGCCTAGCTTACCCAATGCCGCGCTCGTTCACCCGCCGTGGTCCCAGCCGCCGCCGAGCGCCCGGATCAGGCCCACGGTGGATGCGTACTGCGCGCCGCGCAGCTGCACGGCCAGGCGCCGGTTGCGCAGCTCGCTGCGCTGCGCGTCCAGCAGTTCGAGCTGGCTGACCAGGCCGTTGCGGTAGCGCGAGGCCGACAGCGCGGTCGCGCGTGCCGCGGCCGCCACCGCGCGCGACTGCGCCCGGGCCTGTTCGGCCAGCAGCCGCAGCGTGGCCAGCTCGTCCTCCACCTCGCGCAGCGCGACCAGCACCTGCTCGCGGTAACCGGCCACCGCGGCGTCGAACTCGCCAAGCGCCGCCTCGACCGCCGCCGCGCGCCGGCCACCGTCGAAGATCGGCAGCGCCAGCAGCGCCCCCACGCCCCAGGCACGCGCGGACCACCGGAACAGGTCGGACACCTCGGGCGACGCCACGCCGCCGGAGGCGGTCAGCGCGATGCGGGGGAACCAGGCCGAGCGCGCCACCCCGACGCGCGCCTGGGCGGCGTGCAGGCGCGCGATCGCGGCCGAGACGTCCGGCCGGCGCGCCAGCACCGTCGCCGGCACGCCGGGCGGCACCCCGGGCAACGCGGCCGGCAGCGGTCCCGGCGGCAACGCGAACTGCGAGGCCGGCTCGCCGACCAGCACCGCGAGCGCATGCTCGAGCAGCACGCGGCGCCGCGACAGCGCGTGGTCCTCCGCCTCGGTGGCGGCCAGCTCGGCGCGGGCGCGCGCCACCTCCAGCTCGGCCACGTCGCCGGCGCGCTGGCGGCGTTCGGTCAGGTCCAGGGTGTCGCGGTAGGTGCGCACCGTGTCCTGCACGATGGCCTGCTCGGCCTCGGTGGCGCGCAGCGCCAGGTAGGCCTGTGCCACCTGGGCCTGCACCAGCAGGCGGGCGCTCTGCAACAGCGCGGCCTGGGCCTCGGCGTCGAGGGCGGCAGCGTCCTGGGCGCGGGCGAGGCGCCCGAACAGGTCCACCTCGTAGCTCAGGTCCGCGCCCAGCCGGGTCAGCGTGGCGGCGCGCCCGCGCGCGCCGGGCTCGGCCTCGCGCACCACGCCCGCGCCGGCGTCGAGCTGCGGCGCGCGTTCGGATGCGGCGCTGCGCACCAGCGCACGGGCCTGGCGCAGCCGGGCCGCGGCGACCGCGATGCCGGCGTTGCGCTCGTCGGCACGCGCGACGAGGTCGTCCAGCACCGGGTCGCCGAAAGCGCGCCACCACTGGCCGCGCGGCTGGGCTTCGGCCGGCGCGGCCTCGGTCCAGCGCGTGCCCTCGGCCTCCTTGAACATGGCGGGCGTGACCGGCAGCGCCTCGGCGGCGGGCTGCGGCAGCGCCGCGCACCCGGCCAGCACCAGGGCAGCCGCCAGCGTCGTCCATCGCAGGGATCGGGTCTTCATCGTGCGGCTCCGGTTCATTTGGCAGGCAGCAGTTCGTTCGTGCCGGCAAAGGCTTCCTGGTCGTGCGGCACCTCGCCGTGGCGCTTCAGCGGCCGGTTGCCCGACAGGCGGCGCAGCAGCACGTAGAACCCCGGCGTGAGAAACAGGCCGAACAGCGTCACGCCGATCATCCCGGCGAACACCGCGACACCCATGGCCTGGCGCATCTCGGCGCCCGCGCCGCTGGACAGCACCAGCGGCAGCACGCCCATCACGAAGGCCAGCGAGGTCATCAGGATCGGCCGCAGGCGCAGCCGGCTGGCCTCGATCGCCGCCTGCACCGGCGAGCGCCCGGCGAACTCCAGCTCGCGGGCGAACTCGACGATCAGGATGGCGTTCTTGGCCGACAGGCCGACCAGCACGACCAGCCCGATCTGCGTGAACACGTTGTTGTCGCCGCCGGACAGCCACACCCCGGTCATCGCCGCCATCAGCCCGGTGGGCACGATCATCACGATGGCCAGCGGCAGCGCCAGGCTCTCGTACATCGCGGCCAGCACCAGGAACACCAGCAGGATGGACAGCGGGTACACCCACACCGCCGAGTTGCCGGCCAGGATTTCCTGGTAGGTCAGCTCGGTCCATTCGAAGCCGATGCCCGGCGGCAGCGTCTGTGCCGCGATGCGCTCGACCGCGGCCTGCGCCTGGCCGGACGAGTAGCCCGGCGCGGGGGCGCCGTTGATGTCGGCCGAGAGGTAGCCGTTGTAGCGCATCGCGCGCTCGGGCCCGTAGCTCGGGCGCACCGTCAGCAGCGCCGACAGCGGCACCATCTCGCCGCTGGCCGAGCGCACCTTGAGCTGGGCGATGTCCTCGGCGCGCGCGCGGTACGGCGCGTCGGCCTGCACGCGCACCGAGTAGGTCCGGCCGAAGCGGTTGAAGTCGTTGACGTACAGGCTGCCGAGGTAGATCTGCAGCGTGTCGAACACGTCGGTCACCGCCACGCCGAGCTGGCGCGCCTTGGTGCGGTCGATGTCGGCGTACAGCTGCGGCACGTTGACCTGCAGGCTGGAGAACAGCCCCGTCAGCTCCGGCGCCTGCGCCATGAAGGCCTGCGTCGCGTCGCTCAGTGCTGCATAGCCCAGCGAGCCGCGGTCCTGCAGCTGCAGCTTGAAGCCGCCGGTCGTGCCCAGGCCCAGGATGGGCGGCGGCGGGAACATCACGACGAACGCCTCGTCGATCTGCGCGTACTGCGCGTTGAGCCGCTGCGCGATCGCCCCGGCGCTGAGCGAGGGATCGCGGCGCTGCTCGAACGGGTCGAGCATCGCGAACACGATGCCGGAGCTGGAGCTGTTGGTGAAGCCGTTGATCGACAGCCCCGGGAAGCCCAGGGTCGCCTCGACGCCCGGCGTCTTCATCGCGATCCCGCTCATGCGCTGGATCACCTGGTCGGTGCGGTCCAGCGTCGCGCCGTCGGGCAGCTGCGCGAAGCCGATCAGGTACTGCTTGTCCTGCATCGGGACGAAGCCCGAGGGCACGGCGCGGAACAGCACCGCGGTCAACGCGACCAGCCCGAGGTACAGCGCCATCATCAGCGCCCGGTGGGAGATGACGCGCTGCACGCTGCCCGCATAGGCGCCGGAGCCGCGCCTGAACAGCCGGTTGAAGCCCCGGAACACCGGGCCCAGGGCGCGCTCCATGCCGCGCGTCAGCGCGTCCTTGGGCGCGTCGTGGCGGCGCAGCAGCAGGGCCGACAACGCAGGCGACAGCGTCAGCGAGTTGATCGCCGAGATCACCGTCGAGATCGCGATGGTCAGCGCGAACTGGCGGTAGAACTGCCCGGACAGCCCGCTGATGAAGGCCAGCGGCACGAACACCGCCACCAGCACCAGCGCGATCGCGATGATGGGCCCGGCCACCTCGCGCATCGCGCGGTAGGTGGCCTCGCGCGGACTCAGCCCCGCCTCGATGTTGCGCTCGACGTTCTCGACCACCACGATGGCGTCGTCCACCACGATGCCCACCGCGAGCACCAGCCCGAACAGCGTCAGCGCGTTGATCGAGAAGCCCGAGGCATACATCACCGCGAAGGTGCCGACGATGGACACCGGCACCGCAAGCAGCGGGATGATCGAGGCGCGCCAGGTCTGCAGGAACAGGATCACCACCAGCACCACCAGCGCGACCGCCTCCAGCAGCGTCTGGACCACGGCCTTGATCGAGGCGCGCACGAACTGCGTGGTGTCGTAGGCGATGCGGTAGTCCACGCCCTCGGGCATCTGCTGCTTCAGCTCCTCCATCGTGCGGCGCACCGCATCGGAGATGCTGATCGCGTTCGAGCCCGGCGCCTGGAACACGCCGATGCCCACCGCCGGCTTGTTGTCCAGCACCGAGCGCAGCGCGTAGGCGGACGAGCCCAGCTCCAGCCGCCCGAGGTCGCGCAGGCGCGTGACCGCACCGTCCGCGTCGGTCTTGACGATGATCTCGCCGAACTCCTCCTCGGTCTGCAGGCGCCCCTGCGCGTTGACCGACAGCTGCAGGTCCACGCCGGGCAGCCCGGGGGAGGCCCCGACCACGCCGGCGGCGGCCTGCACGTTCTGCTCGCGGATCGCGCGCACCACGTCGGTGGCCGACAGCCCGCGCTCGGCCACCTTGTGCGGGTCCAGCCACACGCGCATCGCGTAGTCGCCCGAACCCCACATGTCGACCATGCCCACGCCCGGCACGCGCGCGAGCCGGTCCTTGATGTTCAGCAGCGCGTAGTTGCGCAGGTAGGTGACGTCGTAGCGCTCGTTGGGCGAGATCAGGTGCACCACCATCGTCAGGTCGGGCGAGCTCTTGACGGTGGTCACGCCCAGGCGGCGCACCTCCTCGGGCAGCCGCGGCTCGGCCTGCGCGACGCGGTTCTGCACCAGCTGCTCGGCCTTGTCCGGGTCGGTGCCGAGCGCGAAGGTGACGGTGAGCGTCATCAGCCCGTCGCTGGTGGCCTGGCTGCCCATGTAGAGCATGTTCTCGACGCCATTGATCGACTCCTCCAGCGGCGTGGCCACCGTCTCGGCGATGACCTTGGGGTTCGCCCCCGGGTACTGCGCACGCACCACGATCTGCGGCGGCACCACTTCCGGGTACTCAGAGACCGGCAGCCCGCGCAGCGCCAGCAGCCCGGCGATCAGCACCAGCAGCGACAGCACGCCGGCGAAGATGGGCCGGTCGATGAAGAATCGGGAAAGGTTCATGGAGGGCTCCGTGGATGCGGCTTCAGGAGGCGTCGGCCGCCTCGCGGCGCACCTGCAGCTCGGGCTTGGCGTCCATCGCCACCGGCTGCGGCGCGATGCGCGTGCCGGGGCGCACGCGGTGCAGGCCGCTGACGACGATGCGCTCGCCCGGCTCCAGCCCGCGGGTGACGACGCGCAGGCCATCGACCGCCGGGCCCAGCGTCACCTCGCGGTAGGCGGCCTTGTCGTCCGGGCCCACCACCATCACGAAGCGCTTGTCCTGGTCGGTGCCGACCGCGCGCTCGTTGACCAGCAACGCCGGCATCGGTTGCGCCTGCCCCATGCGCAGGCGCGCGAACTGCCCCGGCATCAGGCGGCCGTCACGGTTGTCGAACACCGCGCGCACGCGCACCGTGCCGCTGCCGGTGCGCACCTGGTTGTCGACCAGCTGCAGCCGCCCTTCGTACGGGAAGGCGCCGGTGCTGTCGATCGTGCCCATCTGCACCGGGATGCGTTCGATCGACGCGAGCGCGCCCGCAGCGCCCAGCTGCTGCAGGGCACGCGCCACGACGCGCTCGTCGGCGTCGAAGCTGGCGTAGATCGGGTGCACCGAGACGATGGTGGTCAGCACCGGCGCACCCGGGCCGGCCGCGACCTGGTTGCCCACCGTCACCTCGACGCGCCCGATGCGCCCGTCGATGGGCGCGCGCACCTGGGTGTAGCCCAGGTTGAGCTGCGCCGACCGCAGCGCCGCCTCGGCCGCGCGCAGGTGGGCCTGCGCCTCGCGCAGCGCGTTCTCGCGCTCGTCGAGTTCGCGGCGCGCGATCGCGTTTTCCTCCCACAGGCGCTGCGCGCGCACCTGCTCGTTCTGCGCATGCGTCAGGCGTGCCTGCGCGGCGGCGACCTGGGCCTGGGCCCGTTCCACCTCCGCGGCGTAGGGCGCCGGGTCGATCGTGAACAGCAGGTCGCTGCGGCGCACCAGCCCGCCTTCGCGGAAGTGCACCGCCTGCACGGTACCGGCCACGCGCGCGCGCAGCTCGACGCGCTCCACCGCCTCCAGGCGGCCGGAGAACTCGTCCCAGGCCATCACCTCGCTTTGCGTGACCGTCGCGACCGGCGCCGGCACGGCCGCCGGTTCCGCCGACGCGGGCACGGGCTCGGCCTGGGTGCGGCCGGAGCCGAACAGGATGGCGGGCACGGCAGCCGCCAGGGTCAGCAGGGCCGCCGCGGCCAGCAGGCCGGGGCGGGCGCGCAGCGTCTTCTTGTGCATGGGGTTCCTCGCTCTGAGAAAGTGGACGGGATGACAGCGTGATGAATGGAATGGCGCAGGCCCCTGCGTCCTCAGGCGGACGCACAGGCCAGGAAACGTTGCAGACGGGAGTGCAGTGGCCGCGCCCAGGGTGCCTCGGCCGCGGCCGGGTCGAGGTAGCTCGACGGCCAGGCGGTCGCCAGCGACAGCACCGCCTCGTCGACCGGCACGCCGGCGGCGCGCAGGCGCTGCGCATAGGCCCGCGTCTCGTCGCGCAGCGGGTCGTCCTGCGCGGTGACGACCAGCGCGCGCGGCAGCCCCGCCAGGCGCATCGCGCGCGCCGGCGCCGCGTACGGATGCAGCGCGTCGTCCGCCTCGGCCAGGTACGCGCGCCAGCCGCCGGCCCACGGGCAGCCGGCCTCGCCCGCCCCGGCCGCGCGCAGCGAGGCGGTGGCCACGCACACGTCCAGCATCGGCGACAGCAGGATCTGCCCGGCCAGGACCGGCCCGCCGCGGTCGCGCGCCATCAGCGCGAGCGCCGCCGCGAGGTTGCCGCCCGCCTCCTCGCCCGCCACGTACAGCGGTGCACGCGCTGCGGCGAGCCGGCGGCGCTGCTGCTGCGCCCACACCAGCACCGCGTAGGCGCTTTCCAGCGGCCGTGGGAACGGGTGGGCCGGCGGGCGCGGATAGTCCAGCGACAGCACCGCCGCCCCGGCCTCGCACAGCAGCCGGGCCACCGGCACGTCGTGCGCCGGCAGCCCCTGCACGAAGCTGCCGCCGTGCAGGTGCAGCACCAGCGGGCAGGCCGCACCGGGCCATCCGGGGCTTGCGTAGTAGCGCGCCGCCAGCTCGTGGACGCGGTCGACGGCGATCGCCATCGGCCGGCCCAGGCCGGGTAGCACGGCAGGAACAGCGGAAACGGAAGAAACAGGCCGCATGGCGACAGCGCCGACGGACGGTGCCCGGATTTGTTGCGATGCGGCAAAAGATAGGAGGGGCGGCCCGCCACATAAATAGCTGCACCGCTCATGCTTCATTTCAGGAGGACTAACAATCGCGGCCTGGTCTTGCGTTCCAATCACCCCATGGACAGATTCCAGGCCATGCAGGTCTTCGTGCGCGTGGTGGAGGCCGGCACCTTCAGCAAGGCGGCAGACTCGCTGCAGCTGCCCAAGCCCACGGTGACGCGGCTGATCCAGGCCCTCGAGGCGCACCTGGAGACCAAGCTGCTCAACCGCACCACGCGCCGCGTCACCGTGACCGCCGACGGTGCGGCCTACTACGACCGCGCGCTGCGGCTGCTCAGCGAGCTCGACGAGCTGGAGTCGAGCATGTCGCGCGCACGGCGCAACCCCAAGGGCCGGCTGCGCATCGACGTCGCCGCGCCGGTGGCGCAGCTGCTGCTGATCCCTGCGCTGCCCGACTTCCACGCCCGCTATCCCGACATCCAGATCGACCTGGGCGTCACCGACCGGCCGGTGGACCTGATCGGCGAGAACGTCGACTGCGTGCTGCGCGCCGGCGAGCTGACCGACCAGTCGCTGGTGGCGCGGCGCATCGGCGAGTTCCACAGCATCGTCTGCGCCTCGCCCGAATACCTCAGGCGCCACGGCACGCCCCGCCACCCGACCGACCTGGAAAGCGACCGGCACGTCGTGGTCAACCACTTCTCGCACCGCAGCGGGCGGATCTTCCCGTTCCAGTTCACCGACGAGAAGGGCGAGCGGCTGGAGATCCGCGGGCGGCACGTGCTGTCGGTCAACGACGCCAGCGCGCTGCTTGCCGCGGGGCTGGCGGGACTGGGGGTGATCCGCACCTCCACCTTCATGGCGCAGATGCACATCGGCGCCGGCCACCTGGTGCCGCTGCTGCTCGACTGGTGCGCCGATGCGGTGCCGATCTACGTGGTCTACCCGCCCAACCGGCACCTGAGCGCCAAGGTGCGCGTGTTCGTCGACTGGGTGGCCGACCTGTTCGCACGCAGCGACCTGATCCACCGCAAGTGCAGCCTGCCCAAGCCGCAGCCCAACGCGGCGATGCCGGCGGCCGCGGACAACGGGGCGGTGGCGATGTCGGTCTGAAGCCGGCTGCCCGCGAATCCCCGCGTGCCGGACAGGCGAAAAACCGTCTACAGTGCGCCGTGAAATTTCACGCGCTCCCTGGAGGACCCATGCTCAGACTCACCCGCCGCCTGTTCGCCGGCTCGCTCGCCCTTGCGGCGCTTGCCCTGTCGGCGCCGGCCTGGTCGCAGGCCCAACCCATCCGCATCCTGGTCGGCTTCCCGGCCGGCGGCGGCACCGACGCGATCGCGCGCACGCTGGCCGAGCGCCTGCGCGAGGAGCTGGGCCGCCCGGTGATCGTCGAGAACAAGCCGGGCGCCGGCGGCCAGCTGGCCGCGCAGGAGCTCAAGGCCTCGCCGCCCGACGGTCGCACCTACTTCATCACGCACGACCACACCATCTCCATCCTGCCGCTGGTGTCCAAGCAGCCCGGCTTCGACCCGGCCAAGGACTTCGTGCCGGTCGCCGGCTTCGCCAGCTTCGTCAACGGCCTGGCGGTCTCGGGCGGCACGCCCGCGAAGTCGCTGCAGGAATACATCGAATGGGTGCGCACCCAGCAGGGCGGCAAGGGCACCATCGGCGTGCCGGCGCCCGCCTCGACGCCGGAGTTCCTGGTCGGCGTGCTGGCGCAGACCTACAAGCTCGACCTGATGGCCGTGCCCTACCGGGGCAGCGCGCCGATGATGGGCGACATGATGGGCAACCAGATCGCCGCCGGCATCGGCTCGGTGCCCGACTTCATCGAGAACCACAAGAACGGCCGCATCCGCATGGTCGCCGTGCTGGGCGGCCAGCGCCAGGCCATCCTGCCGGACGTGCCCACCTTCGCCGAACTGGGCATCAAGGGGCTGGAAGACCTGCCGTACTACGGCTTCTTCGCGCCGGCGGGCACGCCCAAGGCCGCGATCGACGAGTTCTCCAAGGCGCTGGCCAAGGTACTGGCCGTGCCCGAGGTGCGCGAGCGCCTGACCGCGCTGGGGCTGACCGTCGAGTTCATGAACTCGCAGCAGCTCGCGCAGCGCGAGCGCACCTACGCGAAGGTCTGGGCCGAGATCATCCGCAAGAGCGGCTTCCAGCCGCAGTGAGGCCCGCGGCGCGGCGGGCCGCGGCCCGGCCGCTCAGAAGATCGAGCGGCCCGTCAGTGTCGTGAACATCTCCAGCGCCAGCGAGCCGGCGTGCGAATTGCCGGCTTCGTCCAGCCGCGGCGACCACACGCAGATCCCGCAGGTGTCCGGGATCACCGCGACGATGCCGCCGCCCACCCCGCTCTTGGCCGGCAGCCCGACGCGGAACGCGAAGTCCCCCGCCGCGTCGTAGGTGCCGCAGGTCAGCATCAGCGCGCTCAGGCGCTTGGACAGGCTGGCCGTCAGCACCCGCTCGCCGTTGAGCGGGTTCACGCCCCGGTTGGCGAGGAACAGCATCGAGCGCGCCAGGTCCACGCAGTGCATCTCGATGGCGCACTGGTGGCAGTAGACGTCCAGCACCTTGTCGACCGGGTTGCGCAGGTTGCCGAAGCTTTTCATGAAGTGCGCCATCGCCGCGTTGCGGTCGGCGTGCATGCGCTCCGAGCGGGCCACGCGCGGGTTCCAGGTCACCTCGGGGTTGCCGGACAGCCGGCGCAGCAGGCCGGTCACCACGTGCTCGGGCACCGCATGGCGCGAGCACAGGATGTCGGTGACCACCAGCGCGCCGGCGTTGATGAACGGGTTGCGCGGCCGGCCGCATTCGGCCTCCAGCTGCACCAGCGAGTTGAACGGCGTGCCCGACGGCTCGCGCCCGACACGCTCCCACAGCGCATCGCCTTCGGCCTGCAATGACAGCACCAGCGCGAACAGCTTGGAGATGCTCTGGATCGAGAACGGCACGCAGGCGTCGCCCACCGCGTGGACCTCGCCGGCCAGCGTGACGACCGCCATGCCGAACTGGCGCGGCGGCACGCCGGCCAGCTCCGGGATGTAGGTCGCGACCTGTCCGCGCTCCAGCTCGGGCTGGATCGCGGCGTGGATATGTTCGAGAACGGAAGGGTAGTCCATGCGGGTGCAGCGGTAGGCTCGCCACCCGCATTGTGAGCGGCTTGGCGGCCGCAGGGGGCCCGAGCCCCCTTGCACGCCGTCAGGTGGTGCCGTCGCCCTCCTCCTCGCCGGGCGGGCCGCCGGGCACCGGGTCGTTGCCGACCTGCGGCGACGGCCGCACCCGGCTGGCAGCGCTGCCGGTGCGCTTGACCTGCCCGCGGGCGGGGTTCAGCGTTTCGAGGATCTGTTCGCCTTCGCGAACGAGGTCGCGGCGCTCGACACGAGGCCGACCCGGGCCGGCCGGCCTGGATGCATTGGGCATGGCGTCTCCTCCAGTGCTGCTGTGAGCTTGAGCCGCGGCGGCCCACGACGGACCGCCGCCCCCGCCGGCCCGGCAATCACCGTGCCGCGGCCGGCACCTCCTGCCAGCGCGCGCAGCGCAGCTCGTGCCCGGCCGTGACGGCCTCGACGGACGGCAGGCGCGGGTCGCAGGTGGCCGCCACCTGCCAGGCGCAGCGCGGCGCGAACGGGCAGCCTGCCGGCAAGTCTGCCAGTTCGGGCACGCGGCCGGCAATGGTGGGCAGGCGCCGGTCGCGCGGCGCGCCCAGGCGCGGGCGGGCCGCCAGCAGGCCCTGGGTGTAGGGATGCCGCGGGTGGTGCAGCACCTCGCCGACCGGGCCGCTTTCGACCGCCACGCCGCCGTACATCACCATCACCCGCTGCACCGTCTGCGCGATCACGGCCAGGTCGTGCGAGATCAGCATCAGCGCCATGCCGCGGCTGCGCACCAGCTCGTCGATCAGCAGCAGGATCTCGCGCTGCAGCGTCACGTCCAGCGCGGTGGTCGGCTCGTCGGCGATCAGCAGCGCCGGCTCGCAGGCCAGCGCCATCGCGATCACGACGCGCTGGCGCTGCCCGCCGCTGAGCTCGTGCGGGTAGGCGTCGAGCCGGCGCGCGGCCTGCGGCAGCCGCACCTGCTCGAGCAACTGCAGCGCCTGGGCGCGCGCCGCGCGCGCATCCAGCCCGCGGTGCAGGCGCAGCGGCTCGGCCAGCTGCCGGCCGATGGTGTGCACCGGGTTCAGCGCGGTCATCGGTTCCTGGAACACCATCGCCAGGCGCGCGCCGCGCAGGCGGCACAGCTCGCGGTCCGGCAGGCCGACCAGCTCGCGCCCTTCCAGGCGGATCGAGCCCTCGACGCGCGCGCCCTCGGGCAGCAGGCCCATCAGCGCCAGCGCCAGCATGGACTTGCCGCAGCCCGACTCGCCCACCACGCCCAGCGTCTCGCCGCGCCGCAGCGCGAAGGACAGCTCGCGCAGCGCGCGCGCCGGCCCGCGCGCGGTGGGCAGGGTCACGCGCAGGTCGCGCACCTCGAGCAGCGGCGCGCTCACCGGCGTCCCCTCGCGACCTTGGGATCGAGCAGGTCGCGCAGCCCGTCGCCCAGCAGGTTCAGCCCCAGCACCGACAGCGCGATCGCCACGCCGGGGTAGATCGCCAGCTGCGGAGCCTGGAACAGCTGGGTCTGCGCCTCGTTGAGCATGCGGCCCCAGGACGGCTGCGGCGGCTGCGTGCCCAGGCCCAGGTAGGACAGCGCCGCCTCGGCGAGGATCGCGGTGGCGAACTGGATGGTCGCCTGCACGATCAGCACCGGCGCGATGTTGGGCAGCACGTGCTCGAGCGTGATCCGCCACGCCCCCTTGCCGCAAGCGCGCGCGGCGAGCACGTAGTCGCGAGCCCACACCGCGTTGGCCGAGCCGCGCGTCACGCGCGCGAACACCGGGATGTTGAAGATGCCGATCGCGACGATCGAGGTCAGCAGCCCCGGGCCGTAGATGGCCGACAGCATCAGCGCGGTCAGCAGCGCCGGGAACGCGAAGGTGAAGTCCGCCAGGCGCATCACCACCTCCTCGATCCAGCCGCGCCGTGCGGCGGCCAGCGCGCCCAGCGAGACGCCGAACGCCAGCCCGATGCCCACCGCGACGATGCCCACCAGGATGGAGTTCTGCGCGCCCACCAGCAGCAGCGTGCCGACGTCGCGCCCCAGGCTGTCGGTGCCCAGCCAGTGCTGCGCCGACGGCGGCTGCAGCTTGTTGGGCACGTCGATGTCGTGCGGCGGGTACGGCGTCCACACCAGCGACAGCGCCGCCGCCGCCAGCAGCAGCGCGACCAGCACCGCCCCGGCGACGAAGGCCGGGTGCCGGCGCGCCTGCGCCGCGAAGCCGGGGGCGATGGCCTGCGTCGTGCTCATGAGGTCCGCCGGCGCAGGCGCGGGTCGATCAGCACGTACAGCAGGTCGACCGCGAAGTTGATCAGCACCACCGCCGCCGCGAGCAGCATGATGACGTCGCGCACCACGACCACGTCGCGGTTGGCGATGGCCTGGAACACCAGCCGCCCCAGGCCGGGCAGGTAGAAGACGTTCTCGACCACGATGGTGCCGGTCAGCAGGTTGCCGAACTGCAGGCCCATGATCGTGACCACCGGGATCATCGCGTTGCGCAGCACGTGCTTCCACAGCACGGCGCGCCGGGACAGGCCCTTGGCGCGGGCGGTGCGCACGAAGTCCTCGCGCATCACCTCGAGCACCGCCGAGCGCGTCACGCGCGCCAGGATCGCCGCCTGCACCACCGCGAGCGCGACCGCCGGCAGCAGCAGCGACCTCAGGCCCGGCCACAGCCCGCCGCCGTCCTCCTCGCGCCAGCCGGGAAAGCCGCCGGCCGAGAACCACTGCAGCTTGACCGAGAACAGCAGGATCAGCAGGATCGCGAACCAGAAGTTGGGGATCGCGATGCCGACCTGGCTGGCCGCCATCACGCCCACGTCGCCGAGCCGGTTGTGGTGCGAGGCCGCGTACAGGCCCGCGGCCAGCGCGAGCACGGTGGTCAGCACCATCGCCATCACCGCCAGCGGCAGCGTGACCTGCAGGCGCTCGGCGATCAGCTCGGCGATCGGGGTGTCGTAGGCGTAGCTGGTGCCCAGGTCGCCGCTCAGCAGCCCGCCCACCCAGTGCAGGTAGCGCGGAAGCGGCGGCTGGTCCAGCCCCAGCTTCCGCGCCAGCGCCTCGACCGCCTCCGGCGTGGCGGTGGCGCCCAGCATCACCTGCGCCGCGTTGCCGGGCAGGATCTCCATCACCGCGAAGATCGCGACGGAGGCGAACAGCAGGGTGGCCAGCAGGCTGGCGGCGCGTTGCAACAGGTACAGGGGCATGGGTCGCGGCAAGGCTAACGGCCCCCGGCAGGCTTGACAAGGGCGGCTTCCCGGCGCCGCCCGTGCCGCGCGGCCGGCCCGCTCAGGCCAGCACCGCCGCCATCGCGACCGCGACGGCCTCGACGTTGTTCTGGTTCAGCCCGGCCACGCACATGCGGCCCGAGCGCACCAGGTAGACGCCGTGCTCCTCGCGCAGGCGGTCGACCTGCTCCGGCGACAGCCCGGTGTAGCTGAACATGCCGCGCTGCCGGATGAAGTAGTCGAAGTTGCGCCCGGGGAGCTTGGCGCTCAGCACCTCGTGCAGCCGCGCGCGCATGGCCTTGATGCGCTCGCGCATGCCGCCCAGCTCGGTGGCCCAGCGGTCGTACAGCGCCGGGGTGGTCAGCACCCGGGCGACGATCTGCCCGCCATGGGTCGGCGGGCTGGAGTAGTTGCGGCGCACCGCGGCCTTGAGCTGGCCCAGCACGCGCTCGGCCTGCCCGGCATCGGGGCACACCACGCTCAGCGCGCCGCAGCGCTCGCCGTACAGCGAGAAGCTCTTGGAGAAGGAGCTGGCGACGAAGAAGCAGATCCCCGCATCGGCCAGCGCGCGGATCGCGAAGGCGTCCTCCTCGATGCCGTCGCCGAAGCCCTGGTAGGCGATGTCCACGTAGGGGATCAGCCGGCGCTCGCGGATCACGGGGATCAGCTCGGCCCACTGCTCGCGCGACAGGTCCACCCCGGTCGGGTTGTGGCAGCAGGCGTGCAGCAGCACGATGCTGGCCGCCGGCAGCTGCCTGATGGTGGCCAGCATCTCGTCGAACTTCACCCCGCCGGTGGCCGGGTCGTAGTAGGGGTAGGTGTGCACCGGGAAGCCCGCCCCCTCGAACATCGCGCGGTGGTTGTCCCAGGTCGGGTCGCTGACCCAGACATGCGAGTCGCCGAAGTAGCGCTTCAGGAAGTCGCCGCCCACCTTCAGCCCGCCCGAGCCGCCCAGGGTCTGCACCGTGCAGATGCGGCCGCTGCGCACCGCCTCGTGGCCGGCGCCGAACAGCAGGTGCTGCACCGCCTGGCGGTAGTTGGCCGCACCTTCCATCGGCTGGTAGGGACGCGGGCCGATGTGCTGCAGCATCGCGGCCTCGGCCTCGCGCACCGCCTCCATCACCGGCAGGCGGCCGGCGTCGTCGAAGTACATCCCGATGCTCAGGTTGACCTTGTGGGGACGCGGGTCCTTCTGGAAGTCCTCGTTCAGGGTCAGGATCGGATCGCCGGCATACGGTTCGACGTGCTGGAACATGCGCTACTCCTAGGCTGAAACCCGGCGATTATCCCGCCCGCTCAGGCCGCCTGCAGGGCCCGCTCGATGTCCGCGCGCAGCGCCTCGGGCTTGTCGGTCGGCGCGTAGCGGCGGATCACCTGCCCGTCGCGCCCGACCAGGAACTTGGTGAAGTTCCACTTGATCGCGCGGGTGCCCAGCACCCCGGGCGCCGCCTCGGTCAGCCAGCGGTACAGCGGGTGGGCGTTCGGCCCGTTGACCTCGACCTTGCTCATCATCGGGAAGCTGACGCCGTAGTTCAGCGCGCAGAACGAGGCGATCTCGGCCTCGCTGCCCGGGTCCTGGTGCCCGAACTGGTTGCAGGGAAACCCCAGCACCACCAGCCCGCGGTCGCGGAAGTCGCGCCACAGCTGCTCCAGCCCGGCGAACTGCGGCGTGAACCCGCAGCGGCTGGCGGTGTTGACGATCAGCAGGACCTTGCCGCGGTGGTCGGCCAGCGAGACCGGCGTGCCGTCGATCCCGGTGGCCTGGAAGTCGTAGATGCTGGCCATGCAAGCGCTCCGCGTGGTGGATGGCGGCGATGTTAAGCCGCATCCCGCGCGCGCTGCTGCCGCCCCTGCGCCCGGTGCGGCATCCCCTGAGTGTGGGCTTGACGCTCGGCCGGACGCCGCCTCAACATGCTGTTACATGTGTGTCAGCGCGTGGCGGACGCGTGCGTCCGTGTCGACGCGGGAGTGGGTGAATGAGCGCTTCCTACCGGGTGGCCGTCCAGGGTTTCAGTGCATTCGAGAAGGCGACCTTCGAGTCCTTCTTCCGTCTGGCCGCCCGCCGGACCCCGGCCTATGAATATGTGAGCGAGCCGGGCCAGGCCGATTTCGTGATCGCCGACGCGGACCAGCCCGAGGCGGTGCGCGCCGCGCAGCAGCAGGGGCGGCTGGCGCGCTCGGTGTGCATCGGCGCGCGCCCGGTCGCCGGCGCAGCGGTGCAGATGCCGCGGCCGATCAACCTGATGCTGCTGCTGCGCACCCTGGACGAGCTGGTGCACCAGTCCCGCGACACTCCCGACGCGCCCCCCGTCGCGGCGGCCGTCGCCGCCGCCGCGCCCGCCCTGGCCGAGCCGGTGGCCGCGCCGCCCGTGATCGCCGCGCCGCCGCCGCGCCCGCCGGGCGTGACCGACTTCCGCGACAGCAGCACCTTCAGCAACTCGGTGCTGGTGGAGGGCGACGAGAAGTTCGACCACATCCTGGTCGTCGACGACAGCGACGTCGCGCTGCGCTTCATGCAGAGCCGGCTGCGCCGCTTCGGCTTCAAGGTGCACCTGGCGCGCAGCGGCGAGGAGGCGCTCGAGCGCCTGATGGAACGCCAGTTCGAGTTCGTCTTCCTGGACGTGATGATGGAAGGCATGGACGGCTACCAGACCTGCAAGCGCATCAAGCGCATGCTGCTGCCGCCGGGCCGCCGCGCGCCGGTGGTGGTGATGCTGACCAGCCTCACCAGCGCGGTGGACAAGATCCGCGGCACGCTGGCCGGCTGCGACGCCTACCTGACCAAGCCGCTGGTCGAGGACGAGCTGGTGCGCGTGATCGGCGAGCACGACGCGGTGTTCCAGCGCGGCTTCGAGAACACCGTCGCCAGTGTGGCCACCGCCACGCGCCAGGGCGCCGAGGGCTGAGCGTGGCCGCGGCCCCGTGCCGCCGACCGGCCCTCGCCGCCAGCGCTTGCCCCTACACTGCGGGACACCCCTCCCGCCGGACCGACGCCGTGGACCCGACCGTACCGCCGCCCGCCTCCGACCGCCCGCCGGCCGATGCCGCACCCGAGCCGCCCGCCCCGCTGGCGCAGGCGGTGCAGTGCGGCCCCTGGGCGCTGGCCTTCCCGTTCAGCTGGGCGCGCAGCATCGTCGAGGAGTTCGAGCTCACCGAGGTGCCGCATGCGCCGGCCTGGCTGCTGGGGGCGGCCAACGTGGACGGCAAGGTGGTGCCGGTGATCGACCTGGCGCGCTACCTGGACCCGCAGGCGCCGGGCGTGCCGGACGCCGAGCGGCGCCTGCTCGTCGGCGGCGCGGGCGAGGACGCCGCCGGCTTCGTGTTCAGCGGCCGGCCGGTGCTGGTGCGTCCGCTGCCCCGGCTGCCGGCGCCGGGCGTGCCCGCCGCGCTGGCCGAGTTCGTCACCGGCGCGGCCGCCGGCGACGACGGCCGCGGCTGGGCGCTGGTGGACGCGCCGGCGCTGCTGGAGGCGCTGTCCGCCGAGCTGGCGCTGGCCTGAGGGACGCACGAGACGACCACAAGAACGACGACGAGGGAACGACCGATGAACCTCCGCCAGAAACTGCTGCTGGCCGGCGGCGGGCTGGGCCTGCTGGGGGCGGTGGTGGCCGCCGTGGTGCTGGCCTTCAGCGCGCGCGACCTGGCCGGCGCGCGTGCCGACGAGCGGGCGCTGCAACAGCTGACCGCGCGGCGCGACCTGCAGGCGCGGGCGGTGCAGCAGGAGTTCGCGCACCGCATCGCCGCGCTGCGCACGCTGGCCGCCCAGCCGGCCACGGTCGAGGCGCTGAAGCAGTTCCGCCAGGCGATCGCGGCGATGCGCGAGGCCGCTGCCGCCAGTGCCGGCGTCAACGCCCCGGCGCTGCGCGAGGAGATGCTGACCTGGGTGGGCCAGCAGTTCGAGACCGAATGGGCGCGCCACAACGTCGACCGGCTGCCCGACCTGACCGCCCAGTTCAATGCCCGCCCGCTGGTGACGGCCCAGCTGCAGCAGGCCTACATCGTGCGCAACCCGCAGCCGCCCGGCCGCAAGGACGACCTGCTGATGCCCGAGGCCGCCGGGCCCTACGCCGAGGTGCACCAGCGCCACCACCCCGCATTGCGCCGCGCACAGGACCAGTTCGAGCTGCAGGACCTGCTGCTGATCGACAGCGAGCGCGACCTGGTGGTCTACACGGTGGCCAAGGACCTGGACTTCGCCGCCCCGGTCAACGACGGCCTGGTGGCCGGCACCCCGCTGGCCGAGGCCTACGCCCGCGTGCGGCGCGCCGCCTCGCCCGACGCGCTGGCGCTGAGCGATGCCGCCCCCTACCTGCCGGCGGCCAACCGCGTCGTGATGTTCGCGGCCGTCCCGGTGTTCGACGGCCCCACGCAGGTCGGGGTGCTCGCCTGGCGCGCCGGCATCGAGCGCCTGACCGGCCCGCTGCTGGCCGCCGGCCAGGACACGCCCGCCGCCACTCCCGCGCTGCCGGTGCCCGACACCTACCTGGTCGGCGCCGACCGGCGCCTGCGCAGCGACCCGCCGGCGCTGCGCGCCAACCCGGCCGCCTACGTGGACGCCCACGCCGGGCTGGACGCCGGCCTCAAGGCGCTGGCGCAGCACCGTGGCAGCGGCGTCGCGCTGCTGCCGGCCGACTCGCCCGCGGCCGATGCCGCCCTGGCCGGGCAGACCGGCACCGTGGCCTACACCGACGCGGCCGGCCGCGAGGTGCTGGCCGCCTACGCGCCGCTGGCGGTCGACGGGCTGCGCTGGGCCATGGTCTCGACGCTGCCGCGCGAGCGCGACGCGGCGCAGGCGCTGATGGAAGGACTGGCCGGCCACGCGCTGCTGGCCGCGATCGCGGCGCTGCTGCTGGGCGCGGCGCTGATGGCCGCGTTCGGGCGCCGGATGCTGCGGCCGGTCGCGGTGCTGCAGGCCACGCTGGAGCGGCTGCACGGCGGCGACCTGCAGGCACGCACGCAGCTGGCGCCGCGCGACGAGCTGGGCGAGGTCGGCCATGGGCTGGACCGCCTGCTCGACGCGCGCCTGAGCCAGCTGCACCACGTCGCGCGCGAGAACGAGTCGCTGAACCAGTCGGTCGTCGCGCTGCTGCAGACGGTGTTCCAGATGTCCAACAAGGACCTCGCCGCCCGCGCCGAGGTGACCGAGGACATCATCGGCACGCTGGCCTCGTCGATCAACCAGCTGGGCGACGAGATGAGCGTCACGCTGGCCGAGGTGCAGCGCATCGCCGAGCAGGTGCGCGTGGCCTGCGAGTTCGTCGGCGAGCAGGCGGTGCGCGTGGACGACACCGCGCAGCAGGAGCGCGCCGCGCTGGAGGCGATGGCGAGCAACCTCAACCAGGCCACCTACCTGCTCGCGCAGGTCGCGGCGCTGTCGCAGAACGGCAGCGAGGCGGCCGAGCACGCCAGCGGCGCCACCGAGAGCGCGCTCGCCGCGGTGCAGGACACCACGCGCGGCATGGAGCTGCTGCGCGAATCCATCGCCGAGACGGAGAAGCGCTTCAAGCGCCTGGGCGAGCGCAGCCAGGAGATCTCCACCGTCGTGAACCTGATCAACTCGATCTCCGAGCGCACCCACGTGCTGGCGCTCAACGCCTCGATGCAGGCCGCCGCGGCCGGCGAGGCCGGGCACGGCTTCGCAATGGTGGCCGAGGAGGTGCAGCGCCTGTCGGAGTCGGCGCGCCAGGCCACCGCGCAGATCGCCGAGCTGGTGCAGAGCATCCAGGTCGAGACCGGCGACACGCTGCTGACGATGAACCGCCTGATCTCGCAGGTGGTGCGCCAGTCCGAACAGGCGCAGCAGGCCGGCGTGCAGATGGCCGCCACGCGCGACGCCACCGGCGAGCTGGTCAACCTGGTGCGCCAGATCGCCGCGTTCTCCGAGCAGCAGGCCACGCTGGCGCGCGACCTGCGCCTGGGCGTGGAGCAGCTCAACCGGGGCTCGGCGCAGACCATCCTCGCGATCGAGCAGCAGACCGAATCGACCGCCACGCTGGTCGAGTTTGCGCACCGGCTGTCCGAAGCCGTCGGCCAGTTCAAGCTGCCCGAGCCACCGCCCGCCCCCGAGGGGCAGCCACCCGCCGCGTGAGCCCCGCCCTGCCGGAGACCGCGATGACGCAACTCGACCAGTTGTTGCAGGTGCTGCAGGAGGAGTTCAGCCTGGCCGCGCCGGAGATCGACGCCGCGCTGATGCACTGGCTCAGCGACGGCCCCGCCGGCGTGCCGCACGCCCAGGCCGCCGCGACGCTGTACGGCCGCCTGGCCCAGGCCTGCCGGCTGGTCGGCCTCGAAGGCGCGGGCATCGTGTTCGACCTGCTGCGCGACACGGCCGAGCTGGGCGGCGAGCTGGAAGGCGAGGAACTGGGCCTGGTGCTCGGCTGGCTGTCGGGCTGGCAGCCCCCGCTGGCCGGCTACATCGACCGCCCGGCCGACGCGGCGGCGCTGGAGCCCCTGCTCGCCTTCCTCGCGCGCAGCCCGGCGATGCTCAGCGAGGAACAGCTCGGCCAGCTTGACACGCTGCTGCGCCAGCCGCCGGCGCTGCCGCCGGAACTGCAGGCCTGCACCACGCCCGATTCCGGCCTCGCGACGCTGTCGGACGAGGACGTCTCGCTCACCGTGCCGGGCGACGTGGATCCGGCGCTGTTCGACGCCTTCCTGCAGGACGCCCTCGGCCAGCTCGAGACGCTGGGCAACGCGGTGCGCGCGCTGGCCGAGGGACGCGTCGACCTGGACGCGCTGCAGGAGGCGCGCCGCGCGGCGCACACCTTCAAGGGCAGCGGCAACATCATCGGCATCCGCGGCGTCGGGCGCCTGGCGCACCGCATCGAGGACGTGCTCGACCACGCCGTGGCCTGCCGCGGCGAGGTGCCGCCGGCGCTGGCACGCGACCTCGAACAGGCGGTCGCCTGCCTGGACCAGATGGTCTACGCGCTGCGCGGCGAGGAAGCCGCCCCCGACAACGCGCTGGCCTGGCTGGACCGGCTCGGCCAATGGGTGCGCGCGATCAAGCAGGACGCGGTCGAGACGCTGGCGCCGCAGACCCTGCCCACGCCGCTCGACCCGCCGGCGGCCGCCGTGCCCGCCCCGGCCGCGCCCCGGCCTGCCGGCGAGGGCACGCCCGCCGCCGTCACCCCGCCCAACCCGGCGGCCCCGACGCTGCGCATCGGCGTCGACCGCCTCGACCGGCTGATGCGCCATGCCACCCAGTCGCTGGTGCACCACGGCCGGCTCGAGGAACACATGCGCCGCATCGAGGAGCGCCTCGCGCAGCTCGAGTCCAGCAACCGCCAGCTGCGCGACCGGCTGCGCGACCTCGAGATCGCGATCGACCGCCAGGGCGTGAGCCTGCAGGCCCACGCACAGGCCGAAGGCTCGCAGTTCGATCCGCTCGAGATGGACCGCTACAACGAGCTGCAGACCCTCTCGCGCTTTGCCGGCGAGACCGTCGCCGACGAGGTCGAGCACGCCCGCGCCGCGCGCGCCGAAGCGCAGCAGGCGCTGCAGGCGCTGCGCAAGCAGGGACAGGAGCTGGTCGGCCAGCACCGCGAGCTGCTCGGCGCGCGCCTGGTGCCGGTGCGGCAGGTGGTGGCGCGCCTGCGCCGCAACGTGATCCAGACCGCCGCGGCCACCGGCAAGGAAGTGCGGCTGGAGATCGAGGGCGAGCACGTGCAGGTCGACACCGACGTGCTGGACCGCCTGACCGAGCCGCTGCTGCACCTGCTGCGCAACGCGGTGGACCACGGCATCGAGCCGCCCGACGAGCGCGAGGCCGCCGGCAAGCCGCGCACCGGCACCGTGCGGCTGCGCTTCACCCGCGAAAGCCAGGTCATCCGCGTGGAATGCCGCGACGACGGCCGCGGGCTGGACCACGCCGCGATCCGCGAGCGTGCCGCCGGCCTCGGCCTGGTCGAGCGTGACGCGCAGCTCGACGAGACGGAACTCGCGCGCCTGATCCTGCTGCCCGGCTTCTCGACCCGCACCGAGGTGACCGAGATCTCCGGCCGCGGCGTCGGCCTGGACGTGGTGGCCGACCGCCTGCGCGGCATGAAGGGCCGCATCGACATCCACAGCGTCGCGCGGGCGGGCACCACCTTCGTGCTGCAGGTGCCGGCCACCACCGGCGTGCAGCATGCGCTGCTGGTCCAGGTCGACGAGCAGGTCTACGCGCTGCCCAGCGATGCGGTGGTGATGGCGCTGGCCGCCGGCCAGGGCACGGTGGCGGTGGGCGCCCAGGGCCCGGTGTTCCGCTACGGCGGGCGCGAGCTGCGCTACCAGAAGCTCGCCGCCTGGCTCGGCCTGCCCGTGGGCGACGGCGGCACCGGCGCCCGCCCGGTGGTCATCGCGCGTGGCGCGCACGGCGAGGTCGCGCTGGAGGTGGACCGCATCGTCGACTCGCGCGACCTGATCCTGCAGGACATCGGCCGCCTGCTGCGCCGCGTGCGCGGCCTGGCCGGCGGCGCCTTCCGCCCCGACGGCCGCCTGCTGCTGCTGCTCGACCTCGAGGCACTCGAGCACGCCTCGGCCTCGCCGGTGCGGCGCGAGGCCTCGGCGCAGCTGCGCCGGCGCATGACGATGGAGCGCAAGCACGTGCTGGTGGTCGACGACGCGATCTCGGTGCGCCAGACGCTGCAGCAGCTGCTGCACGATGCCGGCTACGACGTCACCACCGCGCGCGACGGCTTCGATGCGCTGGACGCGCTGATCCGCCGCAAGGCCGACGTGGTGCTGACCGACCTCGAGATGCCCAACCTCAACGGGCTGGAGCTGACGCGCCGGCTGCGCGAGTCGCGCCTGTGGAAGGACCTGCCGGTGGTGATGATCACCTCGCGCGCCACCCACAAGCACCTCGGCAGCGCCGAAGCGGCCGGCGTCGACGTGTTCCTGACCAAGCCCTACGCGGACGAGGAACTGCTCGCCGAAGTGCGCCGCCTCACCACCGAGGCGCGCTGACGCGCGGCGTGGCTGCCCCTTGCCGCGCCGCACGCGAGTGCGCCAGGCGCACCATCGCGTGGCATAAATCAAACATCAGAGGGAAAAACCTAAGATCAGAAGAATTACCGCACGATATCGGCCCGAATTTTCCGCAACGCGTTGTTGCGGTGCGGCACGCAGCACCAGAATGGCGCCTGCTTGCGCCCCCGGCCCGGGGCGGAGCACCGCCTGTTCGCCTGATCCGTCCCCTGCTGCACGTGTCCGCGTCCCCCGTCCTCCCCTCTGCCGAGTCGGCCCACGTCTACGAGAGCCACGCCGTCCTGAGCGTCCAGCATCTCGGGGTGGCGTTCGGCACGCGGGTCATCCTGGCCGACGTGGATTTCGAACTCGAGGCCGGAGGCCTGCACGTGCTGATGGGCCCGATGGGCACCGGCAAGTCCACGCTGCTGCGCTCGCTGGCCGGCCTCAACCGCCGCAGCACGCGCTTCGCGGGCTGGGGCAAGGTGGTCTGCCTGGGCCGGCAGCTCGCGCCCCATGAATGGGGCAGCGACGAACGGCTGCAGCTGGTCCAGCAGCAGCCGCGCTTCCTGATGCTGACCGTGCTGGAGGTGCTCGCCGAGGCGCTGCGCGCGCAGCATGGCCCGCTGACGCCGGCGCAGACGGCCGAGCAGTCCGAGCAGCTGCTGCGCGAACTCGACCAGACCGCGCTGCTCGCACACCTGCGTCGCCGCGTCGTCGACCTGGACACCAGCCTGCAGCGCGCCGTCGCGATCCTCGCCGCCGCCGCGCGTCGCCCCAAGATCCTGATGATCGACGAGCCGGCCACCGGCCTGTCGGACTACGACGCGCACGGCCTGTTCGACCTGATCCGGCGGCTGCGCGCCGACGCCACCGTGATGGTGGTGCTGCACAACCTGCGCCATGCGCGCTCGCTGGCCACCCACATGATGCTGCTGGCCGGTGGACGGATCCAGGCCAGCTGCAGCGTCGACGAATTCTTCGACCGCCCGCCCAACGCGGTGGTGCGCCAGTTCGTCACCACCGGCAGCTGCCACCTGCCTGCCCCGGACGCCGACCCGAGCACGCTGGCCGACGACGCCACGCCACCCCCGCCGCTGCCCGAGGCAGCGCTGCACGCCATCGCCGCCGCGCGCCGCCAGGACGAGGAGGCCGCCGCCGCGCCACCGGCACCTGCCGCCGCAGCCGCACCGCCTCCGGCCGTCGCGACCCCGGCGCCGGCCCCCGAGGTGCCCGCACCGCCGGTGCGCCGCTACAAGGTGCTGCAGACCAACAACGGCTTCGAGCTGGCCAACAGCATCGCCGCCACGGCCCTGCCCAGCTCGCTCGCGCCGCGCGGCTTCTCCTGGGTGGTGCCCGGGCGCCTGGCCGGCTGCCCGATGCCGGGCGCGGTGGCCGACATCGACTACGACCTTGCGGCGCTCAAGCGCGTGGGCATCACCAAGCTGATCACGCTGACCGAGCGCGACCTGGACCAGGCCGCGCTGCGCCGCCACGGGCTGACCAACCTGCACCTGCCGATCCGCGACCGCGAACCGCCCACCGTCGCGCAGACCCACATGCTGCTGACCCACATGCAGCGCCTGCTCGACAAGGGCGAGTCGCTCGCGGTGCACTGCCTCGCCGGCCTCGGCCGCACCGGCACCGTGCTGGCCGCCTGGCTGATCCGCGAAGGCGGCCTGGCCGCCGACGAGGCGCTCAAGCGCATCCGTCGCATCGACCCGGCCTTCGTGCAGAGCCAGGAGCAGGAGCAGTTCCTGTTCGCCTACGAGCAGGCGCTGACGCAGCAGCTGCTCTGAGGCGCCCCGCTTTCCCCTCTTCCATCCACTTCCACATCCATATCAAGGGAGCCCTTCCATGAGCCTCGAGTCCGCCCTGCAAACCGCCGTGTCCAGCATCCCCGAATGCGTTGCCGCCGGCTTCGTCGACGTGTCCTCCGGCATGCTCATGGCGATCAAGACCGTCGATTCGCACCCGCGCGAGGTCATCGACCTGGTGGCGGCCGCGACGGCCGACCTGTTCAACGGCCCCAACGTCTCCCTGATCGAGAAGCTGTTCAAGCGCTCCCGCGGCGTGGCCGACGACGGGCACCACTACTTCCAGGAAATCATCGTCAACAGCGACAACCTGATCCACGTGTTCATCCGCGGCAAGGCCAACCCGGAATACGTGGCGGTGTTCGTCTGCCGTCGCTCGGCCAACCTCGGCATGGTGCTGACCAAGTCGCGCCTGGCCATGCCCCAGCTCGAATCCGCGACCTGAACTCCGCCCCCGCGACGCGGCCCTCGCCGCGTCGTGCCCCGGCCTGCGGCACCCCGCCCTAGGCCGGACCGGAGCGCTGCGCGCCCGCTGCCTTCGCGCCCAGGCGGGCCGGCCCCAGCGCCGCCAGCAGCGCGGCGCCCACGATCAGCGCCCCGCCGGCCAGTGTCTGGCCCCTGAGCACCTCCCCGCCCCACAGCACCGACGAGATCGAGGCGAACACCACCTCGGTCAGCATCACCACGGCCGTCACCTGCGCCGGCAGGCGCGCGGCACCGAACTGGTAGGCCATGTTGGAGCACACGAAGGTCAGCGCCAGCCCCACGGCGATCGCCAGCCAGCCCCACTGCGGCACGGGCGGCGGCGTCACGCCGCGCGCCGGCCCCAGCCCGGTGGCCAGCACCAGCGCCATCGCCACGCAGCCGGTGAGCATCGCCAGCGCGCGCCCTTCCTCGCGCGTGCGTCCGGCCAGGCGGCGCAGCATCACGCTGTTGGTCGCGAAGGCCATGCCCCCGAGCAGGGCCAGCCAGTCCGCCAGCCCGTGCGGCACCGGCCACGGCGCGCCCTCGGGCTTGAGCACGATGGCCGCGCCGGCCAGCGCCAGCACCACGCGCAGCAGCCCGTGCAGCGTGAAGTGCTCGTTGAGCAGCACGCGCGCCAGCAGCACCGACCACAGCGGCATCAGGTAGAACAGCAGCACCACGCGCACCACCTCGCCGATGCTGACGGCCCAGTTGAACGCCGCGTTGGTGGTGCCCGAGGCCACCGAGAGGATCCACAGCTGCGGCTGGCTCAGCAGCTGGCGCAGGCCCTGCGGACGCCAGGCCAGCAGCGCCAGCGCCGCGATGGCGTAGACGATGACGGTGCTCCACAGCGGGTGCAGCCCGCGCGCGTGCAGCTCGCGCAGCGGCCACCAGGACAGGCCCCAGACCAGGGCATTGAGCAGCAGTGCAGGAATCGACCAGGGGGAACGCGTCGGCATCCCGCCATTGTCGCGGAGCGGCAATGTCCGCTCCGGTGTGCGCCCACCGGCACGACCTCGGCCGGTGCGCCATGCGGGCGAAGGAAATCAGTGGTGGTCGCTGCGCGCCAGTTCCAGCAGCTTCTCGACCTCGTCGGCGTGGCGCTCGAGGTTGCGCTCGTGCCAGCGCTTGATCAGCCACATCGTGCCGGCCACCACCAGCCCGAACATCGTGATCGCGCCGAAGGCCGACAGGCCGAACTTGGTCAGCGCCGCGTAGAAGGCGCCCAGGCCCAGGATGCAGGCCTGCTCGTTGAAGTTCTGCACCGCGATCGAGCGGCCCGCGCCCATCAGGTTGTGGCCGCGGTGCTGCAGCAGTGCGTTCATCGGCACCACCAGGTAGCCGCCCAGCCCGCCCAGCAGGATGAGGAAGGGCGCGGCCAGCCAGGCGTTGGTGATGAAGTTGAGCACGATGACCAGCAGCCCCATCGCGATGCCCAGCGGGATCACGCGCGTGGCCACGTCCAGCCGCATGTGCAGCGAGGCGATCACCGCCCCGACGGCGGTGCCCACCGCGACCACGCCCACCAGCGACGAGGCCTCGGTGGTGCCGTAGCCCAGCGCCACCGCGGCCCAGGCCAGCACGATGTAGCGCAGATTGCCCGACACGCCCCAGAACAGCGTCGTGGTCGCCAGCGAGATCTGGCCCAGCTTGTCGCGCCACAGGCGGCGGTTGCAGGTGCGGAAGTCGCGCACCATCTCCAGCAGCGTGCCCGGCAGCGGCTGCAGCGGTGCGTCGGTGCGCGGGATGTAGAGGTTGAACAGCGCCGCGACCACGTACAACAGGATGATCGACGCGATCGCCGCCTCAGCCGGCGTGTCGATGCCCAGGTGCACGCCCGGCAGCTCGATCGCGAGCAGGTACGGCGCCACCGCCGGGCCGACCAGCTGGCCGCCCAGCAGCACGCCCAGGATGATCGAGGCGATCGTCAGCCCCTCGATCCAGCCGTTGGCCTTGACCAGCTGCGACGGCGGCAGCAGCTCGGTGAGGATGCCGTACTTGGCCGGCGAGTAGGCCGCCGCGCCCAGCCCGACGATCGCGTACGACATCAGCGGGTGCGTGCCGAACAGCATCATCAGGCATCCCACGACCTTGATCGTGTTCGAGATGAACATGACCTTGCCCTTGGGGATGAAGTCCGCGAAGGCGCCGACGAACGGGGCCAGCACCACGTAGAACAGCGCGAACATCGGCACCAGCGCGGCGCGCTGCCATTCGGCTGCGCCGGACGTGCGTAGCAGTTCCACCGCCGCGACGAACAACGCGTTGTCGGCCAGCGAGCTGAAGAACTGCGCCGACATGATGGTGTAGAAGCCTTTTTTCATTCAAATCACTGCAAGCACTCGGCTTCTTTCGGCGGTCGTGTGGGCTTTTCGTGAACTTCTCGCGATCAGGTCGCGGCGTGCGCCAGGGGGGCGCCCGCCCGGCGCGCCCGGCTTTATAGCACGCTCAATCCCGTGATCCGGGCACAAATCCCGCACTTGTTCGGCGTGGCCGCTGGCAGAATCGGCGTTCATGCCGCGCCCGATCCAAGCCCTCATCCATCCCGACGCATTGGCCCACAACCTGGCACGCGCCCGCGCCTGCGCACCCGGCGCCAAGGTCTGGGCGGTCGTCAAGGCCAACGCCTACGGCCATGGCATCGAACGTGCCTACCCCGGGCTGCAAGGCGCCGACGGGTTCGCGCTGCTGGACCTGGCCGAGGCCGAGCGCATCCGCGCGCTGGGCTGGCGGGGCCCCATCCTGCTGCTCGAGGGCTGCTTCGAGCCGCGCGACCTGGAGGTCTGCTCCCGACTCAACATCTGGCACGTGGTGCACTGCAACGAGCAGATCGACTGGCTCGCCACGCACAAGACCACCTGGCCGCACCGCGTGTTCCTGAAGCTCAACACGGGCATGAACCGCCTCGGCTTCACGCCCGGCGCGTTCCGCACCGCGTGGATGCGGCTGTCGGGCCTGACGCAGGTGGACGAGATCTCGCTGATCACCCACTTCTCCGATGCCGACACCGACACCGGCATCGAGCACCAGGTGGCCGCCTTCAACGCCGCCACCGAGGGCCTGCCCGGCGAGCGCTCGCTGGCCAACAGCGCCGCGGTGCTGCGCTTTGCCGCCGCGCGCCCCGACGTGCGCGGCGACTGGGTGCGCCCCGGCATCCTGGTCTACGGCAGCTCGCCCGACTTCCCCGTGCGCACGATTGCCGACTGGAACCTGCGCCCCGCGATGACGCTGCGCTCGCGCGTCATCGGCGTGCAGCAGCTGCAGCCCGGCGACACGGTCGGCTACGGCAGCACCTTCCGCGCCGACGCGCGGACGCGCATCGGCGTGGTCGCCTGCGGCTATGCCGACGGCTACCCGCGCCACTGCGGCACCGGCACCCCGGTGCTGGTCGACGGCGTGCGCACCCGCCTCGTCGGGCGCGTCTCGATGGACATGATCACCGTGGACCTCACCCCCGTGCCGCAGGCCGGCCTGGGCAGCGAGGTCACGCTGTGGGGCCACGGCCCGCGCGGCAGCCTGCTGCCGATCGACGAGGTCGCCCAGGCCGCCGGCACCGTGGGCTATGAACTGATGTGCGCGGTGGCGCCGCGCGTGCCGGTGGCGGTGCAGGAACTGCAGTCCGACTGACGCCCCGCGCCCACCCGGCATGACGGCCGCGCTGCTGACGCTGCTGTTGCTGTCCCCGCTCTTCGCCGGTTTCCTCTGGCTCGTCTACCGGCAGTGGCGCGACCACGGCCTCGCGCCGCCCGGGCCGCAGCAGGCCGCCGCGCTGGTCGTGCTGCTCGGGCTGTACGCCGCGATGGCCCTGCTCGACTGGGCGGATCCCTGGACGGCGTGGCTGAACACCCTGCCCTCGCCGGCCGCCCACCGCATCCTGCCCGCCGTGTGGGCGGTGTACAGCCTGCCGCTGTGGGCCACGACGCTGGTCTGCTGCCCGCAGGCGGCACGCGACGGCGGCGCCTGGCTGTCGCCCCGGCTGGGTGCGGTGTCGCTGCGGGGCTACCGGATGGTCGGGTGGGGGTTGCTGGGCTGCAGCGTGGTCGTCTTTGGTGTGCTGGTGGGGGCGGGTCATTGAGGTGGCCAGAGGCCGGCCCCACCCGCAGGCAGCCATCCCCCATCCGACACCGGCCGTCCGCGTCCCCCGGTCAGGGGGCGTGGGCCAGCCATCACTGACGCGAGCGCAATCGATCCAGCAGGCTCACGAAGTCAAACGGTTGCTGCAATTCGGGGATGCTTTCCAGCTTCTGGCGAAGCTCCTCGCTCAAGTTGGCGTAGTCGGACACCTCCCGTTCCAGCGCCATGCGTTCCCGCTCAAGAAGCTGTGCGACGTAACGTTCGCTCTTCGGGTCCACAGAAACGCCGGCGCGTTGCGCGACATCCCGGTAAACGCCATAAGCAACCATCAGTTGCCCTTTGGCAGGTGCTTCGCAGGCACTGACGGCACGAACCGAAAGAACGAAGGCCGCAACCTCCTGTTGTTTTTGGCTGAGGCCCATCCTGTTGAATACGTCGGCCCGGACTTCACGCCGTTGCGCCTGCATGCAGAGATCCACGCGCCTTTCAAATTCGCTGCGTGCTGCCTGGTATCGCTGGTAAGCGAGGTGCACTGCCCGCCCGGAGAGGCCGTCTCGCTCTTGCTGGGCTGCGAACACGGCGGTTGCCCCGAAGAGCGCCAACGTCAACACCGGGCACTTAATGCGTCGCCGCAGCGCATCCATGCAATATGCCTCGTGCAAACTCCATCCAGAACGTCGACTCTTGTCCCACGGTGTCCAGCGCAGCGAGCTGCGCAATACGAACAATGACGGCGCGCTCGATCGCCGGCACCGCCGCCATGGCTCGCGCCATCATCTCAAAATCCGTCGACTGGATGTTATAGGCTGCTTTCAGTGCATCATTGCCGAGAAAGATGTTCACGAACGCGCCTGCAGGAACCATCACCTGCAGCATCGTCGCCAGATGATGCTTTTTTCGTATCTCCTCGATCGCGGCCTTGCTGCGAGGCCCGAACGTGACGCCAGTGACGGTTCGGCACTGCACTCGCCCCTCCCCTTGGTATCCGTGTCAGTGCAGGATTATCTGGATCGGCGAAGAGTCTTTATGTATCGGTCAGTTTCCAGACCTTTCCATGCACAGCCGCGAATCCCACCACTCCTGCTCGGCAGGGCGCTTCCGCGCAAAGTCATTCCAGCAACGCTGTCGAATTCCGGCGGCTGGAAGCCCTGACGCTTTCAAACGAGCGAGCCCACACCTGGCTGCACCGGCCGTGCCCGCAAAAAAGGGGCACGGCAGCCAGAACGTCCCTTAGTTGTACGCGCACATGTTCGCCGCGATCGCCGAAATCACCGAGTTCCCGTCCAGCACGAAGTCGGACTTGCTGACCTGCTGGCCGCTGAAGTCGAGCTCGTGGACGGTGCCGTAGCCGCGCCGGCAGTCCGCCAGCGGCACCACGAATTCGCCGTAGTCGGTGGTGTCGGCCTTGACGTCCTCGAACGCGAACAGCACGTGCAGGGCCTGCTGGCCGTCGTAGGGGGCCTTGCGCACGGTGTCGGTCTTCAGCGAAAAGCGGTTGCCCGTGCCCTTGGCGGTGGCGACGACCTTCCAGGTGCCTTCGGCCTCCACGCGCGAGCGCTTGCCGGTCTCGCTGTCCCAGCTGGCGCAGGCCGCGCTGCCCAGCGCATCGACCACGGTGTCGCCGAAGCGCACGAACTGACCCTTGTTGACGTACTGGCCCTGCGTGTCGTTGTAGTAGACGTAGCCGTAGCCCTTGGGGCAGGACTCGAGCAGCACCACCACCTGCCCGTAGCTGTAGGTGTGCTTTTTCTTGTCCTCGAGCTGGTAGACATAGGCGTAGCCGTTGCCCTTCTTGCCGTCCACGTTCGTCACGCGACCGCTGCCGGTCTTGCCGTACCAGGCGGCCGCATCGGTGGCCGCCAGCTCCACCCACCTGGCGTCGGCCTCCTCGGCGATCGCCGCCCCCATCAGGCTCACCCCGGCCACCAGCGGCCACACGCACTTCGCAATCACGATTGGGTCCTTCTTCGGTCAGTCCAAACAGAAAAGGCGCCGGCTCGAACCGGCGCCCTGCCCCCCCCTGCTTTCGGCAGGCAACGGCCTGCCCTTGAGGGTACAACACCCCTGCGGTGCGGCCGCGCACGCCGCCGTCCGTGCGAAAAGTCCGCCCGCCCGGGCCCGCGGCCGCCAGCGGCGGCCCCCCCGTCCCCTGCCCCGGAGCCGGACGGGGCTGGCATCATGACGCCCTGGGCACCATCTTTTCCGCATCCCATGGAGCACCTTCCCTCCCACCAACTGACCATGACCGTGCTGATGACGCCGGACATGGCCAACTTCTCGGGCAACGTCCACGGCGGCACCATCCTCAAGCTGCTGGACCAGGTGGCCTATGCCTGCGCAAGCCGCTATGCGGGGCGCTACGTGGTGACGCTGTCGGTGGACCAGGTGATGTTCCGCCAGCCGATCCATGTCGGCGAGCTGGTGACGTTCCTGGCCAGCGTCAACTACACCGGCACCTCGTCGATGGAGGTGGGCATCAAGGTGGTGGCCGAGAACATCCGCACGCAGGTGGTGCGGCACGCCAACAGCTGCTTCTTCACGATGGTGGCGGTCGACGACGCGGGCAAGCCGGTGGCGGTGCCGCCGCTGCAGCCGCGGACGCCCGACGAGAAGCGCCGCTTCGAGGCGGCCAAGGTGCGCCGCCAGCTGCGGCAGGAACTGGAACAGCGCTACAAGGAGATGCGCGGCAGCTGAAGCCGCGCGCATCGAGGAGCCCGACATGGCAATCAGCTGGATCACCGCATTCAAGGTCATTCCCTGGGGCGACGTGATCGAGGCCACCCCGGCCATCGTGCGCGGAGCCAAGCAGCTGTGGAGCAAGGTGCGCAGCGAGCCGCCTGCACCGCCTGCCGAGGCGATCGCCGACGGCACGCCCGAGCAGCGCCTGGCGGCGCTGGAAGCGCGCGTGCAGCACCTGTCCGACGAGCTGCACGCCTCGTCGGAGCTGATCGAGCAGCTGGCGCAGCACAACGCGCGGCTGGTCGATGCGGTGCAGACGCTGCGCGTGCGCACCTGGGTGCTGGCCGCGCTGGTGGTCGTGCTCGGCCTGGGGCTGGTGGCGCTGGCCGTCGTGCGCGCGGGCGGGTGAGACGCGCCGCCCGGTGACAATCGCGCCATGGCCAAGGAAAAGACCGTCTACACCTGCACCGAATGCGGCGGCACCAGCCCCAAGTGGCTGGGCAAGTGCCCGCACTGCAACGCCTGGAACACGCTGGAGGAAACCGTCGCCGAAAGCGCCGCGAAGCACCGCTTCCAGGCGCTGGCCAAGTCGGCCCCGGTGACGACGCTGTCGGAGATCGAGGCGGTCGACGTCGCGCGCACGCCCACCGGCATCGACGAGCTGGACCGCGTGCTGGGCGGCGGCATCGTCGCCGGCGGCGTGGTGCTGATCGGCGGCGACCCGGGCATCGGCAAGTCCACGCTGCTGCTGCAGGCGCTGGATGCGCTGAGCCACCAGGTGCGCACGCTGTACGTCACCGGCGAGGAGTCCGGCGCGCAGGTGGCGCTGCGCGCGCGCCGGCTGGGGCTGGACGGCTCCAGGGTGCGCGTGCAGGCCGAGATCCAGCTGGAGAAGATCCTCGCCACCATCGAGGACGAGAAGCCCGCGGTCGCGGTGATCGACTCGATCCAGACCATCTATTCCGACCAGCTCACCTCCGCCCCCGGCTCGGTGGCGCAGGTGCGCGAGTGCTCGGCGCAGCTGACGCGCACGGCCAAGGCCACCGGCACGGCGATGGTGCTGGTGGGCCACGTGACCAAGGAAGGGTCGCTGGCCGGCCCGCGCGTGCTGGAGCACATCGTCGACACCGTGCTGTACTTCGAGGGCGACACCCACAGCGCCTTCCGCCTGGTGCGCGCGTTCAAGAACCGCTTCGGCGCGGTCAACGAGATCGGCGTGTTCGCGATGACCGAGCGCGGCCTCAAGGGCGTGGCCAACCCGAGCGCGATCTTCCTGTCCACGCACGGCGAGCCGGTGCCGGGCTCGTGCGTGCTGGTCACGCTGGAGGGCACGCGCCCGATGCTGGTGGAGGTGCAGGCGCTGGTGGACAGCTCGCCCATCCCCGCGCCGCGGCGCCTGTCGGTGGGGCTGGAACAGAACCGGCTTGCGATGCTGCTGGCGGTGATGCACCGCCATGCCGGCATCGCCTGCTACGACCAGGACGTGTTCGTCAATGCGGTGGGCGGCGTGCGCATCAGCGAGCCGGCCGCGGACCTGGCGGTGATGCTCGCGATCCAGAGCAGCCTGCGCGGCAAGCCACTGCCGCGCGGGTTCCTGACCTTCGGCGAGGTGGGCCTGGCCGGCGAGATCCGCCCCGCCCCGCGCGGCCAGGAGCGCCTGAAGGAAGCGGCCAAGCTGGGCTTCAGCGTCGCGGTGGTGCCCAAGGCCAACGCGCCCAGGCGACCGATCGAGGGGCTGACGATCCACGCGGTCGAGCGGGTCGAGCAGGCCATCGAGCTGGTGCGAGGGTTGTAAACGAGACACCGGGCAAAGTCTCACCGCGATACTGCGGCATTGCGCACGGCCATGCGGCCGGCGCACGGCTTGCGCTTTAGGATGCGCCCCTTTTTCCGCGAAGGAGACGCCGATGCAACTCATCCTCTCTGCGGGTGTGATCCTGGTGGTGGTGCTGTGGGGCCTGGTGGCCCCGCAATCGCTGGCCCAGGCCTTCACGATGGCGCTCGACGCCGTGACCCGCAACTTCGGCTGGTTCTACCTGTGGGTGGTGCTGGGCCTGGTGCTGATGGCACTGCTGCTGGCCTTCAGCCGCTACGGCGACCTCAAGCTCGGCGGCGAGGACGACGAGCCCGAGTTCTCGCTCGGGGCGTGGTTCGCGATGCTGTTTGCCGCCGGCATGGGCATCGGCCTGGTGTTCTGGGGCGTGGCCGAGCCGATCTCGCACTACACCAGCCCGCCGCCCGGCGTGGCGCCGCACACGCCCGAGGCCGCCAACGCCGCGATGCGCTACACCTTCTTCCACTGGGGCCTGCACCCGTGGGCGGTGTACAGCGTCGTGGGCCTGGCGCTGGCCTTCTTCCAGTTCCGCCGCAACAAGCCGGCGCTGATCAGCGCCGCCACCGACTCGCTGCCCTGGCATGCAGTGCAGCGCCTGTCACCGCTGTTCAACGTGCTGGCCATCGTGGCAACGGCCTTCGGGGTGGCCGCTTCGCTGGGCATCGGCTCACTGCAGATCAACAGCGGCCTGCACAAGGTGTTCGGCGTGCCGGTGGGCATCGGCTGGCAGCTGCTGATCATCGCGGTGACCACGGCGGCCTTCCTGACCTCGGCCATCAGCGGGGTCGAGCGCGGCATCAAGTGGCTGTCCAGCGCGAACCTGGTGCTGGCCGCCGGGCTGGCGCTGCTGGTCACCCTGGTCGGGCCGACGGTGACCATCATCGACACCTTCACCAGCACGCTGGGCGCCTACATCAGCGAGTTCGTGCGCATGAGCCTGCGCATGACGCCGTTCCGCGACAGCACCTGGGTGGGCAGCTGGACCATCTTCTACTGGGCCTGGTGGGTGTCGTGGTCCCCGTTCGTGGGCCTGTTCATCGCGCGCGTCTCGCGCGGGCGCACGATCCGCGAGTTCGTCGTCGGCACCGTGCTGGCGCCCACGCTGGCCGGCTTCCTGTGGTTCGCGGTGTTCGGCGGCACGGCGCTGCAGCTGGAGATCTTCCAGGGCGTGCCGCTGTCGGAGGCGGTCTCGGCCGACGTGTCCACCGCGATGTTCGCGATGTTCGACGCGCTGCCGCTGGGCCTGCTGATGTCGGTGGTCGCGACGGTGCTGGTGGTGGTGTTCTTCGTCACCTCGGGCGACTCGGCCACGCTGGTGCTCGGCATGATGAGCAGCGGCGGCAACCCCGAGCCCGGCATGCGGGTGAAGCTGGTCTGGGGCCTGCTGATCGCGGGCATCGCGGCCAGCCTGCTGCTGACCGGCGGCGTGCAGGCCGTGCAGACCGCCACCATCGTGTTCGCGCTGCCGTTCGCGCTGGTCATCGTGCTGATGGCGCTGGCGCTGTGGCTCGGCGTGCGGCACGACTGGCGCGAGGAGCAGCGGCGCGAGCGCGAGCTGCGCCGGCGCATGCGCGAGATGGTCTCGCGCTGAGGGGTGCACGGTGGGGGGCTTTCGTGGTGCAATGAGGCCCCGCCCGCCTGCTCCGCAACGACGATGAGCCAGCCCGCGCGCACGCCCGAGCCGCCCTACTATGCAGTCATCTTCACCAGCCTGCGCACGCCGGGCGACCACGGCTACGCCGGGATGGCCGAGCGCATGGTGGAGCTCGCCGCGCAGCAGCCGGGCTTCCTTGGTGTGGAAAGCGCCCGCGGTACCGACGGCCTGGGCATCACGGTGTCGTACTGGCGCTCGCTGGAGGACATCGCCGCCTGGAAGGCGCACGCCGAGCACCGCGAGGCGCAGCGGCTGGGCCACCAGCAGTGGTACAGCGCCTTCGAGCTGCGCATCGCCAAGGTGGAACGCGCCCGCAGCAAGCGCTGACCGGGCTGGCCGGCAGCCGCCCGCGCCGGTAAAGTGGGCGGGTCGACCCGCTGCCTGCGAGCTGCCATGCGACTGGCCCTGATCTCCGACATCCACGGCAACCTGCCCGCGCTCGACGCCGTGCTGGCCGACATCGTCGCCACGGGCGTCGACGCGATCGTCAACCTGGGCGACATCCTGTCCGGCCCGCTGTGGCCGGCCGAGACGGCCGAACGCCTGATGCCGCTGCGGCTGCCCACGGTGCGCGGCAACCACGAACGCCAGCTGCTGCAACCGCTGGAGCAGCTGGGCCGCACCGACCGCCACACGGTCGAGCGCCTGCAGCCCGGGCACCTGGCCTGGATCGCCGCGCTGCCCGCGACGCTGCGCTGCGCCGAAGACGCGGTGCTGTGCTGCCACGGCACGCCGGGCAGCGACCTCACCTACGGCATGGAATCCCTGGACCCCGTGCGCCAGCCCGGCGGGCGGGCCGCGGTGCGCGCCGCCACCGAGGAGGAGGTGCGCACCCGCATGGGCGACGTGGCCGCGCAGGTGATCGTCTGCGGGCACAGCCACGTGCCGCGCGTGATGCAGCTGGCCGACGGGCGCCTGGTCGTGAACCCCGGCAGCGTCGGGCTGCAGGCCTACGACGACGACCACGGCCAGCCACACCGCATCGAGACCGGCGCCCCGCATGCCCGCTATGCGGTGATCGAACGCGGGGCGGCCGGCTGGTCGGTGCAGCTGCGCGCCGTGGCCTACGACTGGGAGGCCGCCGCGCGGCAGGCCGAGGCCCACGGCCGCCCCGACTGGGCGGTCGCCCTGCGCACCGGGCGCATGGCCCGCTGAGCGCGTTGCGGGCATCCACATCGCGGCCGGGCGCCAACCTCACTACCATCGCGGGCATGAATCCGGTGATCGGCTGGGCGCTGGCCATTGCAGCGCTGGTGGTAGGTTGGGTCGGCTACGGCTGGCAGGGTGTGGTGTTCGCGTTCACGTTCATCGTGTTCTGGCTGCTGCTGCAGTTCAACAAGGCGGTGCGCGTGATGCGCAGTGCGGGCCACGCGCCGGTCGGCTACATCGGCAGCGCAGTGATGCTCAATGCCCGGCTGAAGCCCGGCATGAGCATGATGGAGATCGTGACGATGACGCGCAGCCTGGGCCAGAAGCTCGGCGATGCCCCCGAGCAGTACCGCTGGACCGACCCGGGCGGCTCGCACGTGACGGTCGAGATGCGCCGCGGCAAGGTCGCGCGCTGGTCGCTGTGGCGCCCGCCGCAGGCGGACGACGACACGCCGACCCCGGACGCGTCGGCGTCCTAGGCGAACTGCGCGCCGCGCTCGGCCAGCAGCGCGCGCAGGATCGAGCGGTGGCAGCGCGATTCGTCCTCGCAGTAGCAGCCCACCGAGAAGTTGGTCCGGTGCGACAGCGCCGCCAGCAGGTCCAGCGTGCGGCTGGGGTCCGGCGCGGCCAGCTCGGCGCGGAAGCGCTTCTCGAACGCCTGCCAGGCGCGCGCGTCGCCCGAGCGCTGCGCCTCCTGCGCCAGCTTCATCGCCTCGACGCTGGGCGCCAGGTTGGGATACCAGAGGTCGTACCAGTCCTGCGCGGCGTACTCGCTCTTGGGCACCCCGCGCGGCGGCCGGCGCACGGTGCCCAGCCGCAATCCTTCGTCGGGCGCGCGCGGCGTGCCCAGCCTGACCACTCTCACAGCCATCGGCGTCTCCTCGCCATCGCGGACGAGACGCGAGCTTAACGGCTGCCCGGCCGCAGCGCTGCTCAGGCGAGCGCCGGCACCGGTCCCGGCAGCGCCGCGGGCGGAGGCGCGTCGAAGGCCTCGGCGAAGCGCTCCATCAGCCGCCGCACGCGCAGCGGCTGGCGCCGCGAGCAGTAGGCCAGGTGCACCCCGACCGGCGCCGGCCCCCAGGCGCCCAGCACCTGCTGCAGCTCACCCTGCTGCAGCGCCGGCTCCGCAAGCGCCGCCGGAAGCAGCGCCAGCCCCGAGCCGTGGCGGGCGGCAGCCAGCAGCGCATGGGTGTCGCTGGCCTGCAGGGTCGCGGGCACGTCGATCTCGATCGCCTGCTGCGTGACCGGGTGGCTGAAGCGCCAGGCGCGGCTGCGTCCGCGCACGCCGTGCACCAGGCAGGCGTGCTGCGCGAGGTCCGACGGCTGGCGCGGCAGGCCGCGGCTGCGCAGGTAGTGCGGCGCGCCGTAGACGCCGAAGCGCACCTCGCCGGCGCGGCGCGCGATCAGGCTGCCCGGCAGCTCGTCGGCCACGCGCACCGCAAGGTCGATCGATTGCGCCACCAAATCCAGCGGCTCGTCGGTCAGCAGCAGCTCGACCTGCACCCGGGGATGCTCGGCCATGAAGCCCGACAGCACGGGCGCGAGCGGCAGCACGCCGAAGTAGCTCGGCGCGGTGAGCCGGATCGCCCCCGCCATGTCCGAGGCGCTCTGGCTGCTGGCCGCGGTCAGTTCGGCGTAGCTGTCGAGCAGCCGGCGGGCGCGTTCGAGCACGTCCAGTCCTTCGGCCGTCAGCGCGACGCGGCGCGTCGTGCGCTGCATCAGGCGCACCCCCAGCACGGCCTCGAGCTCGCGCACCGAGCGCGAGACCACCGGGTTCGACAGGTTCAACGCTTCGGCCGCCTTCACGAAACTGCGCTTGTCGGCCACCGTCTTGAAGATCTCGAGGGCTTTGAGTCGGTCCATGGCACAAGTGTGGGCCGCGCGTGCTGCACCGCGGTAGCGCGTTCCTGCGCACTTCATGCGCGATCCTGCAAGCACGCGAAAGCGGGAAGAAACAGGAAGAAGAAGGCGCGCGCGGCGCTCAGGTGGGCAGGCCGGTCTGGCGCAGGTAGCGGATGTCGTGCGCCGGCGGACGGCCGAACAGGCGCACGTATTCACGGCTGAACTGCGAGGGACTTTCGTAGCCGACGCGGTGCGCGGCGGTGGCCGCCGACACGCCTTCGGCCAGCATCATGCGGCGCGCCGCCTGCAGGCGCAGCCGCTTCTGGTACTGCAGCGGGCTCATCGCGGTGACCGCCTTGAACTGGTGGTGCAGCGAGGAAATGCTCATGTGCACGCTGCGCGCCATGTCCTCGATGCGCAGCGGCTCGCGGTAGTGCTCGTGCAGCCAGGCGATCGCGCGCGCGACGCGCTGGCTGCGGCTGTCGGGCGTGGCCATCTGCGCCAGCCGCCAGCCGTTCTCGGAGGTCAGCAGCCGGTAGAGGATCTCGCGGATCACCAGCGGCGCCAGCGCCGGGATGTCCTGCGGCGTCTCCAGCAGCCGCACCAGGCGCAGCACCGCGTCGAGCAACGGCGTCGGCGTCACGCCGGTGAACACGCCCAGCGCGCAGTCCTCGTCGTCCTGCGGCGAGGGCAGCCGGCCGGCGTCGATCATGAGCGAGGCGATCTCGCGCGGGTCGAAGTTGAGCCGGAAGCTGAGGTAGGGCGCATCGGGCGCGGCGCCCAGCACCTGGCCGGTCAGCGGCAGCTGCTGCAGCGCGCAGAAATGGTGCCGGGTGTCGTATTCGGCCAGCTCGTCGCCCAGCCAGACACGCTTGCGGCCCTGCGCGATCAGGCACAGCGACGGCTCGCAGACATTGTGGATGGCGCGGATCTCCTGCGAGGAACGCGCCAGGTACATGCCAGGGATGGCCGTGGCGTGCAGCCCGTCCTCGGGCACCTGCCGTTCGATGCAGGCGGCCAGCTCGGCTCGGCGCAGCACGGCCTGCAGGGCGTCGTCGTCGGCGCCCTGGCGATTCGGGAGCACGGATATCGACATGCACGCAGCATAGGCCGCCGCGCGCGCCGCGCGCCATACCCCTGATGCCGGAATTGCAGGATCGGGCAAGGACGCCGCACTGGGCGGCAAGCCACCGGCGCCGGTATGCTGCAAGGCGCGCCGCCCGCGATGCCGGCGGCGGACCCGGCCTGCCACCCGATTCCCCCATGCGCCTGCAACTGCTGTCCGACCTGCACCTCGAGACCCAGCCCGACTTCGTCGCCCCGGTGGTCCCCGGCGCTGACCTGCTGGTCCTGGCCGGCGACGTCGGCTCCTACCAGTCCGGCTCGCAGCTGGCGGAGGACGACTTCGGCCTGGGCCGCTTCTCGCCGCGCCGCGGCGCGCCCTGGAAGCGGGTGCTCTACGTGCCCGGCAACCACGAGTACGACGGCCTGGAGTTCGACGCCGCCCACGCCCGGCTGCGCGCGCTGTGCGAGGAGCTGGGCATCGTCTGGCTGGAGCGCGAGGTCCTCGAGCTGGAAGGCATCCGCTTCGTCGGCTGCACGCTGTGGACCGATTTCGACGCGCTGGCCGCCGGCGCGCCGGCGGCCGAGGCGCTGGCACAGCGCGGCAAGGCGTTCCGCGCGGCGGACTACTACCTCAGCCGCAACACCACGCTGCGCGACGGGCGGCCGATGCTGGCCGCCGACCTGCGCGAGCTGGGGCTGGCCAGCCAGGCCTGGCTGGAGCAGGCCCTGCGCACGCCGCATGACGGTCCGACGGTAGTAATCACACACTTTGCCCCGTCGCTGCGCAGTGCCGACCCGCGCTACGGCGTCACGCCGGCCACGGCGGGCTTCTGCAACGCGCTGGACCACCTGCTGCCCCACGCCGACCTGTGGCTGCACGGGCACCTGCACTGCCGCAACGACTATGTCGTCGAGGGCGAGCACGACGGCCGCCACTGGCGTTGCCGGGTCGCGGCCAACCCGCTGGGCTATGCCCGCAAGGGCGAACAGGCGGCCTTCCGTGCCGACTTCTTCATCGACCTGCCCAACGAGCTGCAGGCGCTGCGCGGTGCGCAAACGTAAAATCCTTGGTTTCTCGACCCCCAAGACTGAGGAGTCCATCATGTCGATGGCTGACCGCGACGGAAAGATCTGGCTCGACGGCGAACTGGTGGAATGGCGCGACGCCAAGATCCACGTGCTGACCCACACGCTGCACTACGGCTGCGGCGCCTTCGAAGGCGTGCGCGCCTACAACACGGTCAACGGCACCGCGATCTTCCGCCTGCGCGAACACACCGAGCGCCTGTTCAACAGCGCCAAGATCCTGCGCATGAAGATCCCCTTCTCGTTCGAGCAGGTGATCGAGGCGCAGAAGGAAGTCGTGCGCGCCAACCAGCTGGAGAGCTGCTACATCCGGCCGCTGGTCTGGCTGGGCGACGAGAAGCTGGGCGTCAGCCCCAAGGGCAACCGGGTGCACCTGATGGTCGCTGCCTGGGCCTGGGGTGCCTACCTGGGCGAAGAGGGCATGAAGCGCGGCATCCGCGTCAAGACCTCGAGCTTCACGCGCCACCACGTCAACATCACGATGACGCAGGCCAAGACGGTGTCGAACTACACCAACTCGATCCTGGCCAACATGGAAGCCACCGACGACGGCTACGACGAGGCCCTGCTGCTGGATTCGGCCGGCTTCGTCTCCGAAGGCTCGGGCGAGAACATCTTCATCGTCAAGAACGGCGTGGTCTACACCCCCGACCTGTCGGCCGGCGCGCTCAACGGCATCACCCGCAACACGATCTTCTCCATCTGCGCCGACCTGGGCCTGAAGATCGTCGAGAAGCGCATCACCCGCGACGAGGTCTACATCGCCGACGAGGCCTTCTTCACCGGCACCGCCGCCGAAGTGACCCCGATCCGCGAGCTGGACCGTGTGCAGATCGGCGCCGGCGAGCGCGGCCCGGTCACCGAGAAGATCCAGAACGCGTTCTTCGACGTCGTCAACGGCCGCAATCCCAAGTACGCCGAGTGGCTGACCCAGGTCTGAACCAGCAAGGACAGCGATGAGCGCCACCCCGAAGAGCTTCGTGAAATCGGTCGTCGAGGTATCGGCCAAGGACCTGCAGGGCCACGGCGTCGTGTTCTGCCCGAACCCGAAGATGCCGCTGTGGAGCAACCACCCGCGGGTGTTCCTGCAGGTCGCGGCCGAAGGTGAAGCCCGCTGCCCCTACTGCGGCACGGTCTACCGGCTGAAGGCCGGCGAGAAGGTCCACGGCCACTGAGCCGGCCTGCCCGCCGCGCCGCATGAGTTTTTCGCGGCTCAAGCTGCTGATCCTGTCGCTGCGCGACCTGATCCCGGCCACCGCGCCGGTGATCCTGGTCGCGCTGCTGCTGGTCGCGGGCGCCTTCTGGCTCCTCGACCCCACCCCGCCCAAGCGCCTGGTGCTGGCCACCGGCGCGCCGCAAAGCGCCTACGAGGTGCTCGGCCAGCGCTACCGCGACGCGCTGGCACCCTACGGCATCCACGTCGAGCTGCGCCCCTCGGCCGGCTCGGCGGAAAACCTCGACCTGCTGCTCGCGCCCGACTCGGGCGTGGACATCGCCTTCGTGCAGGGCGGCACCTGGCGCCCGCCGCCGGGCGAACACGACCCGGAGGACCTGGGGCTGGTCTCGCTGGGCAGCCTGTTCTACGAACCGGTGTGGCTGTTCTACCGCGAGGACAGCGCGCAGCGGCTGCTGAAGAAACCGCGCCTGGAGGCACTGCCCGAGCTGCAGGGCTGGCGGCTCAACGCCGGCGCGCCGGGCAGCGGCGTCAAGGTGCTGGCCGAGGAGCTGCTCGAGCTCAACGCGATCGAGGCCTCCGCGCTGCAGCTGAGCCACCTGGCCAACACCCCGGCCGTCGTCGAGCTGCTCGAGGGCCGCATCGATGCGCTGCTGTTCGTGTCCTCGCCCGACTCCCCGCTGGTGCAGATGCTGCTGCAGACGCCCGGCATCCGGCTGTTCAGCTTCGCGCAGGCCCAGGCCTACGCACGCAAGCTGCCGTACCTGTCGGCGGTGACGCTGCCGCGCGGCGTGGTGGACCTGGGCCGCGACCTGCCGGCCGAGGACGTGCAGCTGATCGCCCCCACCGCCTCGCTGGTCGCGCGCGACGGGCTGCACCCGGCACTGGTGCAGCTGTTCATGCAGGCAGCCACGCGCATCCACGGCGAGCCCGGCTGGTTCGCGCGCAAGGGCGAGTTCCCCAACACCACGGGCACCGACCTGCCGCTGTCGGGCGAAGCCGCGCGCTACCTCAGGAGCGGCGCGCCGTGGCTGCAGCGCTACCTGCCGTTCTGGGTGTCCAACCTGGTCGACCGCATGTGGGTGGCGCTGGTGTCCATCATCGCGGTGCTGATCCCGCTGTCGCGCCTGGTGCCGCCGCTGTACGAGTTCCGCGTGCGCTCGCGCGTGTTCCGCTGGTACGCGCGGCTGCGCGAGGTCGAGGCCGAGCTGGAGCGGGGCAGCGCCGACCTCGACGAGCTGCTGCGCCGGCTCAACGACATCGAGAACCGCGCCACGCGCGTGACGCTGCCGCTGTCGTATGCGGACGAGCTGTACGCGCTGCGCCAGCACATCGACCTGGTGCGCGGCAAGCTCAAGGCCGCCGCCCCCGCACCGCGGGCCGGCACCTGACGGCTCAGCGCGACCCGCGCCGGCGCCGCGCCACGGCCGCCACGGCGATCAGCCCCAGGCCCATCAACGCATAGGTCTCGGGCTCGGGCGCGTGGGCCACGTAGGAGACGCCCATCGTCGCGTCGTAGTGGCCCGGCTGCGTCAGCCCGATGTTGGAGCCGTAGATCGCCAGCGTGTAGTCGCCCGGGTCCAGGTCGGCCGCGTAGAAGCTCGCGCGCTCGGCGCGGGCGATGCCGAAGCCGGTGCCGATCGCGGTCTCGATGCCGCCGCGGATCAGCGAGATCAGGTCGATGCTGAGGCCCGAGAGGAACGAGCCGCGCGTGGGGCTGTCCGGATGCAGGTCGCGCACCGGATGCAGCGCCAGCTGGCCCCACAGCCACGAGACCGGATCGGTCAGCGTGAAGGTGTAGTAGCTGACGAAGCTCCGGTCGGGGTCGTCGTGGCCACCGCTGCCGCCGGTGCAGGTGCCCGAGAAGGTGACCGGCGTGTCGCCCGGCAGCGCACCGAGGCTGAAGCTGGGGGACGTGCAGGTGGCGGCGTGTGCCACGCCCGCCGCCCACGTGGCCGCGGCCACGAGCAAGGTTCGCAGGAACATGTGGACTCTCCCTGGGGTGTTGGTATGCCGTGCATCGTCGAAGCTCAGCCCCCGGGGCGTCAATCCCTCGGCACCCCCTCGCTTCGGGGGAAGCCGCTCAGCGGCCGATGCGCGCCGTGCCGATCTGCACGTCGCCGTCGGCGTCGCGCACCTCCAGCGTGCGCCAGCTGCCCTTGGGCACGACGACGAACAGGCAGGGCTGCGTCAGCGCGGCGCCGTGCATGCGGTCCGGCGAGGGACGCTGCAGCCGCACCGGCAGGCGCAGCACCTCGCCGCGCTGCACGACTTGCGCGGCCAGCAGCTCGATGCCGTAGCCGAGCGAGGGCTGCGTGCCCATCGAGTAGGCCAGCACGCGCTGGCCCGCCCAGTCCACCGGCGCCTCGAACACCGACGCCGCGGCCTCGCCCAGCGCGCGGCGCCAGGTGGCCTCGTCGTCGAACAGCGCGGCGCCCTCGCCCGGCCAGGGGCATTGCGTGGCGTGCCGCTGCTGCAGCACCGGCACCGGCGTGTCGCCCATGCGGGGCGGGTGGGCGCAGGCCGAGGCCAGCGCCGCCAGGGTCAACGCGGCCAGGGGGCGGCCGCAGGCGGAAAGTCGTCTCATGCCGATGTTCTAACCCAGCCGGCGGCCGACCGTGCATGCAGCCCGACGCGCGGCACGAGGATTCCGCCGCAGGGCCGCAGGGCCGCGCCTCCGTACAATCACCGGGTCCCAAACGCCCGAAAGCGTGCATGAGCTCCACGTCCGAATTCGTCCTCACCCTCTCCTGCAAGGACAGCAAAGGCATCGTCTACGCCGTCTCCGGCCTGCTGTACCAGGCGGGTTGCAACATCATCGATTCGCAGCAGTTCGGCGACGTGCAAGGCCAGGGCGGCACGGGCCTGTTCTTCATGCGCGTGCATTTCGAGGCGCCGCCGCACCTGGCGGACGTCGAGACGCTGGACAAGCTGTTCGCCAACGTGCGCGAGCAGTTCGGCATGCAGGCGCAGTTCCATTCGCTGGCGCGCAAGCCGCGGCTGCTGATCATGGTCAGCAAGCACGGCCACTGCCTGAACGACCTGCTGTTCCGCTGGCATTCGGGCCAGCTGGCGGTGGAAATCCCGGCCATCGTCTCGAACCATCCCGACTTCGCCGAGCTGGCACGCAGCTACGGCATCCCGTTCCACCACCTGCCGCTGGCCGCCGGCGCCTCGCTCGAGGCCAAGCGCGCGCAGGAAAAGCAGGTGGAGGCGCTGGTGACCGAGCACGGCGTCGACCTGGTCGTGCTGGCGCGCTACATGCAGATCCTGAGCCCCGAGTTCTGCGACTTCCTCAAGGGCCGCGCGATCAACATCCACCACAGCTTCCTGCCCAGCTTCAAGGGCGCGAAGCCCTACTACCAGGCGCATGACCGCGGCGTGAAGCTGATCGGCGCGACCGCCCACTACGTGACCGCCGACCTCGACGAAGGCCCGATCATCGAGCAGGACGTCGAGCGCGTGGACCACACCCTCGGCCCCGAGGACTTCACCGCGGTCGGCCGCGACGTCGAATGCGTGGTGCTGGCGCGCGCCGTGCGCTGGCACGTGGAGCACCGGGTGCTGATGAACGGCCACAAGACCGTCGTGTTCAAGTAAGCCCCGCCGATGTCCTCCGCCCCGCCCCCGTTCGCCTCGCCCGACGAAACCGAAGCCCTGTTCTACGAGTGCCTGCAGCGCGGCGACATCGAGACGCTGATGTCGCTGTGGTCGGACGACGACGAGATCGTCTGCGTCCACCCCGGCGGCCGGCGGCTGGTGGGCCTGGCCCAGATCCGCACCGCCTTCGAGCTGATGTTCGCCAACGGCTGCCTCAACATCCGGCCCGACCACGTGCGCCGCGTGCAGACGCTGACCACCGCGGTGCACAGCGTGCTCGAGACGGTCGGGCTCGGCTCGGGCGACAAGCCCCGCGTCGGCTACGTGCTGGCGACCAACGTCTACGTGAAGACGCCGCAGGGCTGGCGCATGGTGTGCCACCACGCAACCCCGGGCACGATGGGCGAGACGCAGGACACGGCCCAGGGACCGACGACGCTGCACTGACCACGACGCCCATGCACGCCTACCGGTCGCCACGCTGGCTCATCGGGGGCCACATGCAGACGATCTGGCCGGCGCTGTTCGCGCGCCGCTTCGCAGGCACCCGCCCCGACTACGCGCGCGAGCGCTGGACCACGCCCGACGGCGATTTCGTCGACGTGGACCGGCTGGTGCACCCGGCCGGCGCGGTGCCGCCCGCGCACGCGCCGCTGCTGGTGCTGTTCCACGGCCTGGAAGGCTCCTCGCGCAGCCACTACGCCGAGGCCTTCGCGCATTTCGCGCAGCAGCGCGGCTGGCACTACGCGGTGCCGCATTTCCGCGGCTGCTCGGGCGAGCTGAACCTCGCACCGCGCGCCTACCACTCGGGCGACTACGAAGAGGTCGGCTGGATGCTCGGGCGGCTGCGCGCCGCGCACCGCGGGCCCATGCTGGCCGTGGGCGTGTCGCTCGGCGGCAATGCGCTGCTGCGCTGGGCCGAGGAAGCCGGCGACAGCGCGGCCCGCGTCGTGCGCGCGGTGTGCGCGGTGTGCTCGCCGCTGGACCTGGCTGCCGGCGGCGCGGCGATCGACCGCGGCTTCAACAAGCAGGTCTACGCGCGCATGTTCCTGCGCACGATGAAGCCCAAGGCGCTGCGCAAGCTGGCCCAGCATCCCGGGCTGTTCGACGCGCAGCGGCTGATGCGCGCGCGCACGCTGTACGAGTTCGACAACGTCTTCACCGCGCCGCTGCACGGCTTCCGCGACACCGACGACTACTGGCGCCGCGCCTCGTCCAAGCCGCACCTGGCGCTGGTGCGCGTGCCCGCGCTGGTGCTCAATGCGCTGAACGACCCGTTCGTGCCGGCGGCCAGCCTGCCGCGCCCGCGCGAGGTCGGCCCCTGCGTGACGCTGTGGCAGCCGCGGCACGGCGGGCACGTGGGCTTTCCGGGCGGCGGCTGGCCGGGCCACGTGTTGACACTGCCGGAAAAGGTGTTGGACTGGCTCCAGGCGCAACTTTGAGCGAGGATGTCTCTCGAGGCGCCCGAAGGCGCGAGACCCACGAGGAAGCCCCGCATGGACGAGATCGTCAAGGCAGCCCTGAAGAAATGGCCCAACGTGCCGGCCTGCCACGGCTGGCTGGCGCTCGATGCGCGCGGCGACTGGTACATGCGCGACGACCGCGTCCAGGCCGCCGGCCCCTTCCCGCAGGTCAAGGGCAGCCGCATCACGCACGACAAGCTCAAGGAATTCATCCACCGCAACTACGCCGCCGACGAGCACGGCGCGTGGTTCTTCCAGAACGGGCCGCAGCGCGTCTACGTCGAGCTGGAAGCCGCGCCCTGGGTGTGGCGGCTCGACGCCACCCCGGACGGCAGCGTGCGCATCACCGCGCACACCGGCGCGCCGGCGCAGTTCCGCTCGGCCTGGCTGGACGAGCACGGCCGGCTGTTCCTCGACACCGACCTGGGCCTCGGCGTGGTGCACACGCTGGACATGGAAGCCGCCGCGCAGGCGGTGGAAAGCGGCCGGTGGCCGGTGACCGAGGTGCGCTTCGAGGAGCTGCCCGCGCGCCACGGCTACGTGCTGAGCCCGCAGCGCGCACGGCAGCAGCAGGCCTGATCCGGCACCCCGGAAAACGAAAAAGGCCGGGCAATGCCCGGCCTCGTCTCGTGCAGCGCGCCTGCGGTGCTTACTTGACCGCGTCGACCATGTAGCTGACCGCCGCGCGGATGTCGGCTTCGGAGGCGGTCATCGCGCCCCCCTTGGGCGGCATCGCGCCCTTGCCGTTGAGCGCGCTGGCCACCAGCGCGTCCAGACCCTGGGCCAGGCGCGACTCCCACTGGGCCTTGTCGCCGAACTTCGGCGCACCGGCCACGCCGGCGGCGTGGCAGACCTGGCAGGCCTGGTTGTACAGTGCCTGGCCGGCAGCAGCGCCACCACCGGCGGACGGCTCGGCGGCCGGCGCCGCGGCGGCCTGGTTGGCTGCGGCCACGGCCGCAGCCGCCTGCTCGGCCGCCGCGGTGTCGGCAGCGGACGGCTCGGTCTGGGCCGCCTCGGCAGACTGGGCCGCCGGGGCCTGGGGCTCGGCCAGCTTGCCGCCCGACTGGTTGGCCATGTAGACCACGGCGCGGCCGATCTCGAAGTCGGTGAAGTCGCCGCCGCCTTGCGGGCCCATCGCGCCCTTGCCCTTCAGCGCCGAGTTCAGCAGGGCGTCATAGCCCTGGGCCAGGCGCGGCGCCCAGGCCGCGTTGTCGCCCAGCTTGGGCGCGCCCGCGGCACCGGTGGCGTGGCAGGCCGCGCATTGCGCGGTGAAGACCTGTTCGCCGGTGCGCAGCGTGGCGGGGTTGGACATGTCGCGCAGCTCGACCGTGCCGACCGGCTGGATGCGACGCAGCACCGCCTCCTCGCTCAGGCCGTCGCTGCCGGCGCCGGAGCGCTTGTCGGACGCGACATAGGTGACCAGCAGGATGATGCCGATGATCGGCACCAGAAACGCGAACACCACCGTGGCGATCAGCTGCTTGGGCGTCCTGATCGGGCCTTCGTGCGGCGCGTCATGTTCGTCGTGCGTGTGTTGGTTCTCGCTCATGGGGCTCGGATCCTTGACTGCGGGAGCGTGTGTTTGGAAGTGGGGCGGGCGTCCGCGGCGCAAAACTTTGGGATTATAAGGGCCCGCCCTTGCGATCCGGTGCCGGTTTCCACACCCGGACCGCGTCGGCGCTTCCCCGCCACGCCAGGCGCGCCTTTCGCACGGCAGCACCGGCCCGCGCCGCATCCCGGCGGCCGCGAAGATGCGCATGGACTTTCGCGGGCGCTGGTGCATATTGTGGGCAGCGCGCCGGCCGCGGGCCGGACGCCGCATGCCGCACACCACCACGATGAATTCGACCGTGATCCCCCTGCGCCCGGCGCAGGCCCCCGACCGTGAACGCCGCCGCCGCGCCCCCAAGGGCCGCCAGGTGGACCCCCGGGCCCTGCAGGACGTGCGCGAGACGCTTGCCGAGCTGCCGCTGCGACGCGACCTGCTGATCGAGCACCTGCACGCGCTGCAGGACCGCTTCCGCCAGCTCACCACCGCCCACCTCGCCGCGCTCGCGCAGCTGCTGAGGCTCTCGCAGGCCGAGGTCTACGAGGTCGCGAGCTTCTATCACCACTTCGACGTGGTGCGCGAGAACGCCGACGGCAGCTTCGACGCGCCGCCGCGCCTGACCGTGCGCGTGTGCGCCGGGCTGTCGTGCGAGCTGGCTGGCGCGCGCGGGCTGCTGCAGCGCCTGCCCGCGCTGCTGGACGCCGACGTGCGCGTCGTCGCCGCGCCCTGCGTGGGCCGCTGTGCCGAGGCGCCGGTCGCGGTGGTGCACCAGCGGCCGGTGCCGCAGGCCACGCCCGAGTCCGTCGCGGACGAGGTGGCTGCCGGCCGCATCCGCGACGAGCTGCCGCCTGCGATCGGCTACGACACCTACCGCGCCGCGGGCGGCTACCGCCTGCTGCAGGACTGCGTGCAGGGCCGGCGCGACGTCGAGGCGGTGCTGCAGGCGATGGACGACGCCGGCCTGCGCGGACTGGGTGGCGCGGGCTTTCCGGCCGGGCGCAAGTGGCGCATCGTGCGCGCCGAGCCCGCCCCGCGCCTGATGGCGGTCAACATCGACGAGGGCGAGCCCGGCACCTTCAAGGATCGGCATTACCTGGAACGCGACCCGCACCGCTTCCTCGAGGGCATGCTGGTCGCCGCCTGGGCGGTGGGCGTCGAGGCGGTCTACATCTACCTGCGCGACGAGTACCACGGCTGCCGCGGGCTGCTGCAGGCCGAGCTGGCGCGCCTGCAGGCCGACCCGCCCGTGCCGCTGCCGCGCATCGAGCTGCGCCGCGGCGCCGGCGCCTACATCTGCGGCGAGGAGTCGGCGATGATCGAATCGATCGAGGGCAAGCGCGGCATGCCGCGCCTGCGCCCGCCGTACGTCGCGCAGGCGGGCCTGTTCGGGCGGCCCACGCTGGAGCACAACTTCGAGACCCTCTACTGGGTGCGCGAGATCCTCGAGCGCGGCCCGCAGTGGTTCGCCTCGCACGGCCGCCACGGACGCCGTGGCCTGCGCTCGTTCTCGGTCTCGGGCCGCGTGCGGCGCCCCGGCGTGCACCTGGCGCCGGCCGGCATCACGCTGCGCGAGCTGATCGACGAACACTGCGGCGGCATGGCCGAGGGGCACGAGCTGTACGCCTACCTGCCGGGCGGCGCGTCGGGCGGCATCCTGCCCGCGCGCCTGGCCGACCTGCCGCTGGACTTCGACACGCTGCAGCCGCACGGCTGCTTCATCGGCTCGGCCGCGATCATCGTGCTGTCGCAGCACGACCGCGCGGTCGATGCAGCGCGCAACCTGATGCGCTTCTTCGAGGACGAGTCCTGCGGCCAGTGCACGCCCTGCCGCGTCGGCACCGCCAAGGCACGCCGGCTGATCGAGCAGGAGCGCTGGGACGTCGCGCTGCTCACGCAGCTGTCGCAGGTGATGCGCGATGCCTCGATCTGCGGGCTGGGCCAGGCCGCGCCCAACCCGATCGACTGCGTGCTGAAGTACTTCGCCCACGAACTGGAGCCCGCCGCATGAGCGCGCCGACCTTCACCTTCACGCTCGACGGCCGGGACGTGGACGCCCTGCCGGGCGAGAGCATCCTGCAGGCCGCCCGGCGCCACGGCGTCGAGATCCCGCACCTGTGCCACAAGGACGGCCTCGCGCCGGCCGGCAACTGCCGCGCCTGCGTGGTCGAGATCGAGAGCGAGCGCGTGCTCGCCCCTTCCTGCTGCCGCGCGCCCGCGCCCGGCATGCAGGTGCGTGCGCGAAGCGAGCGCGCCCGCGCCGCGCAGAAGATGGTGCTGGAGCTGCTGCTGTCCGACATGCCGGCGCAGCCGCGCACCCGCGACGACGAGCTGGCGCACTGGGCGCGGCGACTGGGCGTGGACCGGCCGCGCTTCGCGCCGCGCGAGCAGCCCGCCCCCGACACCACGCACCCGGCCATCGCGGTCAACCTGGACGCCTGCATCCAGTGCACCCGCTGCCTGCGCGCCTGCCGCCACGAGCAGGTCAACGACGTGATCGGCCTGGCGCACCGCGGCGCGCACGCGAAGATCGTGTTCGACATGGACGACGCGCTCGCCGCCTCGACCTGCGTGGCCTGCGGCGAATGCGTGCAGGCCTGCCCGACCGGCGCGCTGGCGCCGGCCAACGGCACGGCACTGCAGGAAGCCGAGCGGCAGGTGCCCTCGGTGTGCCCGTACTGCGGCGTGGGTTGCCAGCTGACCTACCACGTCAAGGACAACCGCATCCTGCGCGTCGAAGGCCGCGACGGCCCGGCCAACCACGGCCGGCTGTGCGTCAAGGGACGCTACGGCTTCGACTACGCGCACCACCCGCAGCGGCTGACGCAGCCGCTCGTCCGCCGCGCCGACGCGCCGCCCAAGCGCGGCGACTTCACGATGGACCCGTCGCGCTGGCAGGAGGTGTTCCGCGTCGCGACCTGGGAAGAAGCGCTCGACCTTGCCGCCTCGCGCCTGCGCGAGATCCGCGACGCGCACGGCCCGCGCGCGCTGGCCGGCTTCGGCTCGGCCAAGGGCAGCAACGAGGAGGCCTACCTGTTCCAGAAGCTGGTGCGCACCGGCTTCGGCAGCAACAACGTGGACCACTGCACGCGGCTGTGCCATGCCTCGTCGGTCGCGGCACTGCTCGAAGGCATCGGCTCGGGCGCGGTGTCCAACCCGGTGATGGACGTGCTGCAGGCCGAGCTGGTCATCGTGATCGGCGCCAACCCGACGGTGAACCACCCGGTGGCGGCCACCTGGATCAAGAACGCGGTGCGCCGCGGCACCAAGCTGGTGGTGTGCGACCCGCGCCGCCCGGACCTGGCGCGCCACGCGTGGCGCTACCTGCAGTTCAAGCCCGACACCGACGTCGCGCTGCTCAACGCGATGATGCACGTCATCGTGCACGAGGGCCTGGTCGACGCGGACTTCATCGCCGAGCGCACGCTGGACTACGAGGCGCTGCGGCGCAACGTCGAGGGCTACGCCCCCGAGGCGATGGCGCCGGTGTGCGGCATCCCGGCCGAGACCATCCGCGAGGTCGCGCGCGCCTACGCCACCTCGCGCGCCTCCATGATCCTGTGGGGCATGGGCGTGAGCCAGCACGTGCACGGCACCGACAACGTGCGCTGCCTGATCGCGCTGGCGCTGATGACCGGCCAGGTCGGCCGCCCCGGCACCGGCCTGCACCCGCTGCGCGGCCAGAACAACGTGCAGGGCGCCTCGGACGCCGGGCTGATCCCGATGATGTACCCCGACTACCAGCGCGTCGACGCGCCCGACGTGCGCGAGCGCTTCGAGCAGCTGTGGGGCACCAAGCTCGATGCCCGCCCCGGCCTGACGGTGGTCGAGGTGATGGACGCCGCGCTGGCCGGCCAGGTGCGCGGCATGTACATCATGGGCGAGAACCCGGCGATGTCCGACCCCGACGCCAACCATGCGCGCGAGGCGCTGGCCGCGCTGGAGCACCTGGTCGTGCAGGACATCTTCCTGACCGAGACCGCCTACCTCGCCGACGTGGTGCTGCCCGCCAGCGCCTTCCCGGAGAAGACCGGCACCTTCACCAACACCGACCGCACGGTGCAGCTGGGCCGCCAGGCGCTGACCCCGCCCGGCGACGCACGCCAGGACCTGTGGATCATCCAGCAGATGGCGCGGCGCCTGGGGCTGGACTGGGACCACGCGCACCCGCGCGAGGTGTTCGAGGAGATGCGCCGCTGCATGCCCAGCATCGCCGGCATCACCTGGGAACGGCTGGAGCGCGAGCATGCCGTCACCTACCCCTGCCCCGAGGAAGGCGCGCCGGGCCAGCCGGTGGTGTTCACCGACCGCTTCCCGACGCCTACCGGGCGCGGGCGCTTCGTGCCGGTGGACGTGATCCCGGCCGACGAGCGCCCGGACGACGAGTACCCGATGGTGCTGATCACCGGCCGCCAGCTCGAGCACTGGCACACCGGCAGCATGACGCGCCGCACCGGCGTGCTCGACGCGCTGGAGCCCGACCCGGTGGCCCTGGTGCATCCGCTGGACCTGGAGCGCCTGGGCGTGGCCCCCGGCGGCATCATCACGCTGCAGTCGCGCCGCGGCGAGGTGTCGCTGTACGCCCGCGCCGACGACAGCTCGCCGCCCGGCGCGGTGTTCGTGCCCTTCTGCTACTACGAGGCCGCGATCAACAAGCTGACCAACCCGGCACTGGACCCGTACGGCAAGATCCCCGAGTTCAAGTACTGCGCCGTGCGCGTGCGGCCCGGCGGCCGGGTGCCGCAGCGCACCGGTTACGCGGGCTTCACGGAGCAACCGGCCGAGAACGCGTTACCATAGCGGTCTTTGCGCCCGTAGCTCAGTGGATAGAGTATTGGCCTCCGAAGCCAAGGGTCGCTGGTTCGATTCCAGCCGGGCGCGCCAGATCGACCTTCCCCGGCCGGCCGTCACGCGCTGACCTCGGGCCGCCCGAAACTCCCTCGCCTCGCTCCCCGCCGCCCTCCGTTGGCCGGTTGAACGCTTCCGTCAGGAATGCCAGGAACGCCTGGATCTTCGGCGCCAGGTGCTGGCGCGAGGGGTAGACCGCATGAAGCGTGGTCTCGACCGTGCGCCAGTCCTGCAGGACGCATTGCAGCCGCCCGGTAACGCGCGGGGACTGGCGCGCGGGGACTGGCGTCCGGCCCCATGGCCGGCTTCGACGCCGAAGGGGTGCGGCGGGAATTCGGTCCCGGACCGGACGACGTGCCGGTGATGCGGGTCGCCGTCGGCTGCCCCGCGCCCGGAAACCGGCCGCGAGCCTCGCCGGCCGCTGGCCGGGGTGCTGGAGTTCCCATGAAGTCGAACACACGCAACGTCCTGCTGACCGCCATCGCACCGGTCGTCTGGGGCACCACCTACGCGATCACCACCGAGTTCCTGCCGGGCTACGCGCCGATCACCGTGGCGATGCTGCGCGCGCTGCCGGCCGGGCTGCTGATGCTGCTGCTGGCGCGGCAGCTGCCCACCGGCATCTGGTGGCTGCGCGTGTTCGTGCTGGGGGCGCTGAATTTCTCGATCTTCCTGAGCACCCTGTTCATCGCGACCTACCGCCTGCCCGGCGGCGTGGCCGCCACGGTGGGCGCGGTCCAGCCGCTGCTGGTGGTGTTCCTGGCCTACGCGCTGCTCGGCACGCCGATCCGCGCGCTGGCGATCGGGGCGGCACTGCTCGGCGTGGCCGGCGTGGCGCTGCTGGTGCTGACGCCCGGCGCCGCGCTGGACCCGGTCGGCATCGTCGCGGCGCTGGTCGGCGCGGTCGCGATGGCCTTCGGCACGGTGCTCAGCCGCCGCTGGCGGCCGCCCGTCCCGCTGGTGGCCTACACCGCCTGGCAGCTCACCGCCGGCGGCCTGCTGCTGGTGCCGGTGGCGCTGCTGTTCGACCCGCCGATGCCGGTGCCGACGCTTGCCAACCTGCTGGCGCTGGCCTGGCTGGGCCTGATCGGGATGGCACTGACCTACCTGCTGTGGCTGCGCGGGATCACGCGCCTGGAGCCCTCGATCGTCTCGCCGCTGCTCCTGCTCAGCCCGGTGACCGCGGTGGTGGTCGGCTGGGTGGCGCTGGGCCAGGCGCTCACCCCCTGGCAGGTCACGGGCGCCCTGCTCGTGGTGGCCAGCATCTGGCTGGGGCAGCGCTACGCGGCACCCCGGCCGGTGGCGGGCGCCGCGGCGGACGCGGCGCGCTGAGGCGTCGCCCGGGTGGCGGGCGGCGCGTCCGTCAACCGGCCAATGCCACGGCGTCTGCGGGCAGGTTCGCCCCGCCCGTGCCGCGCGGACGTGCGCGCTCGGCGCGGGTTTCGCTCGGCGGGTGGCCGATCACGCGCTTGTAGGCGCGGCTGAACGAGGCTTCCGAGTCGTAGCCGAGGCGATGCGCGGCCACCGAAATGCGCATGCCCTCGGCGATCCAGCGGCGCGCCTGGAACATCTTGATCCTGGTGACGTACTTCGCCGGGCTTTCGCCGACGGTGCGCGTGAAGGCCTCGGCAAAGCTCGAGCGCGAGGCCCCCATCAGCGCGGCCAGTTCCGGCACGCGCCAGTCGCGCTCGGGCTCGGCGTGGATCGCCGCCAGCACCTTGCCGACGCGGGGGCAGCGCACCGCGGCGATCCAGCCGGTGGCGTCGCTGCAGGCGCATTCGACCCAGGCGCGGATGATGGTGGCGGCCACCACGTCGGCCAGCCGCGCCAGGATGCCGCAGGCGCCGATGCGGCGGAGCTCGACCTCGCGCTCCATCGCCTCCAGCAGGGCCGGCACGGTGGGGTCACGCTGCGCCAGGTCGGCCGCGCGCATCACGTCCGGCATCATCGCGACCAGCGGGTGCAGCGGGTCGAGGTTGAAGCTCATCGTGCCGCAGAACATCACGTCGGGCAGCCCGTCGTCCGACGTGCCGGCCGCGTCGCCGCGCACCAGGTAGATGTTCTCGGACACCGCGACGCGCGCGAGCGAGGCGATGTCCACCGCCGGCACCGCCGGGTCGCTGGCCAGCACGTGGGAGCTGCCGCGCGGCAGCAGCACCGCGTCGCCGGGGTTCAGGCGCATCCAGTCGTCCGAGGTCGCGGTGCGCAGCCAGCAGCCGCCGCGCGAGACGAAGTGGAACCCGGCCGCACGCTGCGCCGGAAACGCCACCGCCCAGGGCCGGCGCAGCTCGCAGCGGCCGTACTCCACCCCGTCCAGCCGCAGGCCCAGCAGGATCTCGGTGAGCGTGTCCGGCACGCCAGGCGGCGGCGCAGGCGGGCGATGGCAGACACTGCCGGAGAAACGGTCAAGCATTTCGGATTCCTCGGCATGGAAACGCCGGGATCCTATCCCTAAGCTCGCGGTTCGCACAACACGAAACCGCTTGCTCGACATGTCTTCCACCTCGCCTACCCCCTGCCTCGATGCGGGCGCGGCCCGGGCCTGCCCGGCGGCCCGCCCCACCTCCGCAGCCCAGGCCCGCTGGCCTGCCGTCGCCTCGCTGACGCTCGGCGTGTTCGGCCTGGTCACGACCGAGTTCCTGCCGATGAGCCTGCTGACCGCGATGGCCGGCGACCTCGGCGTGACGGCCGGCATGGCCGGCCAGGCGATCACCGCCACCGCGCTGGTGGCCGCGGTCGCGGCACCGTCGCTGCCGGTGCTGACGCGCCGGCTGGACCGCCGCCACGTGGTGCTGGGGCTGACCACGCTGCTGGCGCTGGCCAACCTGCTCGCGGTGCTGGCGCACAGCTACGCGCTGCTGATGGCCGCGCGGGTGCTGCTTGGCGTCGCGCTGGGCGGTTTCTGGTCCATGGCCGCGGCGCTGACGATGCGCCTGGTGCCCGCGTCGCTGTTCGCGCGGGCGATGTCGGTGGTGCTGGCCGGCGTCTCGGTCGCGACCGTGTGCGCCGCGCCGGTCGGTGCCTGGATGGGCAACCTGTGGGGCTGGCGCAGCGCCTTCGTCGCCGCCGGCGCGGTGAGCCTGCTGGCGCTGGCCGTGCAGCTCCGGACGCTGCCGCCCCTGCCGCCGCGCGACCACCCGGACCTGCGCGCGCTGGGCGCGCTGCTGCGCCGCCCGGCGGTGCGCATCGCGCTGCTCGCGGAGCTGCTGGTGATCTCGGGGCACTTCGCCGGCTTCACCTACGTGCGTCCGCTGATGGAGGACGTCACGCGACTGAGCGTGGGCACCATCTCGGCGATCCTGCTCGGCTACGGCATCGGCGGCTTCTTCGGCAACTTCGCCGGCGGCTGGATCGCCGAGCGCAGCGAGCGCCGCGCGATCGTGTCCGGCGGCGCGCTGATCGTGGTGCTGGCCACCAGCCTGCTGCTGGCCGGCGATTCGCCGCTCGTCACCGCGGTCGCGGTGTCGCTGTGGGGCTTCGCGTTCGGGGCCTTCCCGGTCGGCTTCCAGACCTGGATCGTGCGCGCCGCGCCGGACCAGGCCGAAGGCGCCGGCGGCCTGCTGGTGGCGGCCTTCCAGGTCGCGATCGCCACCGGCGCGATCGGCGGCGGCGTGCTGGTTAACCACATCGGCGCGCTGGGCGGGCCGGCGTTTGCCGTCACCACCCTTGCGCTCGGCACGCTGCTGACGCTGCGCCACGGCCCGCGGCCGGCGCGGGCCTGAACACCGCACACCTGCTCAGGGAGACCTTCATGACCACCGACCTCAACCGCCGCATCGTGCTCGCCGCGCATCCGCACGGCCTGCCCACGGTGCAGGACTTCCGCCTCGAGACCGGCCCGGTGCCCGAGCCCGGCCCCGGCCAGGTGCTGCTGCGCACGCTGTGGCTCTCGCTCGACCCCTACATGCGCAACCTGATGGAGCCCGTCGGCCCGGGCTATGCCGAGCCGGTGCCGCTGGGCGGGACCATGGTGGGCGGCACGGTCAGCCGCGTCGTCGCCTCGCGCCATCCGCGGTACGCCGCAGGCGACCTGGTGCTGGCCCAGGCGGGCTGGCAGGACTACGCGCTGTCCGACGGCGGCGACCTGCTGCCGCTGGGCGACGTGACGCCGCCCTCGCTCGCCCTGGGCGGGCTGGGCATGCCAGGCTTCACGGCCTACGTGGGCCTGCAGGACATCGGCCAGCCGCGCCCCGGCGAGACGGTCGTGGTGGCCGCGGCCACCGGGGCGGTCGGCCAGGTGGTCGGCCAGCTCGCGCGGCTGCACGGGGCCCGCGCGGTGGGCATCGCCGGCGGTGCGGACAAGTGCCGCATCGCCGTCGAGGAGCTGGGCTTCGACGCCTGCCTCGACCGCCACGACCCGCAGTGGCCGCAGCACCTGGCGGCCGCCTGCCCCGACGGCATCGACGTCTACTTCGAGAACGTCGGCGGCGCGGTGTTCGATGCCGTGCTGCCGCTGCTGAACCCCGGCGCGCGCGTGCCGGTGTGCGGCTTCATCGCGCACTACAACGACGGCGCCCCGCCGCCCGGGCCGGACCGGCTGCCGAAGCTGACCGCGACGCTGCTGGTCAAGCGCGTGCGCATGCAAGGCTTTGTCATCCTGGACCACTACGGCAAGCGCTACGAGGCCTTCCGCCGCGAGATGGGCCGCTGGGTCGCGGACGGCCGGGTCCGGCTGCGCGAAGCGCGCATCGACGGGCTGGAACGCGCCCCCGAAGCCTTCGTCGACCTGCTGCGGGGGCGCCACGTCGGCAAGGTGGTGGTGCGGGTCGCCGGCGGCTGAGGCCGCGGCCCGCGGACCTCAGGCGGCCTGCGCCTGCGGCGCACGCAGCTGCTGCAGCGGCTGCGCGTCCACCCAGTCGTCGACGGAGAAGTCGTGCTGCAGGATGCCCCAGCGCAGCAGGAAGTCCTTGAAGTGGCGCACGGCCTCGACCTGCTGCGGCTCGAGCGAGATGCCCAGCAGCTCGTGCACCGGGCCGTTGGAGGCACGCACCGCGTCCTCGCTGGTGCCGATCTCGTTGGCGACGAAGCGCAGCGCCTCGTCGGGATGGGTCCTGGCCCACTGGCCGGCGCGGTCGACCGCGCGCAGCAGCTCCACGACCAGGTCCGGGCGCCGCTCGGCCAGCGAGGCGTCCACGGTCAGCAGGCGCGGCGTGCCGTTGTTGATGCGGATCTTCGCGTCGGGGTGGTGGCCGAACTCGACCAGCTGCTGCGCGCCGATCAGGTTGGCGACCACGATGCCCTCGGCGCCCTTGACGAAGATCGCGTCGGCCTCGCCCTGCACCAGCGCCTGCACCTCGCGGAAGTACGGGTGGCGGCGCGGCAGGCCGAACAGGCTGGGCTCGCCGCGGAACTGGATCACCGATTCGGTGATCGGCAGGTCCACCAGCGTCACGTCGCCGGTGCCCAGCCCGACCAGCGACAGCCCGGACTCGGCGCCCTTGAGCGCGGTGGCGCGGTGGAAGTCGATCAGGTCGTTGACGCGGCGCGGGATGCCGATGCGCTTGCCCCTGAGCTGCCCGGCGCTCTCCAGCCCTCGGCCCGGCAGCGTGATCAGCGCCTGGAACTCGTCGGTCCAGGTGATCGCGACCAGCCGCGTGCGCCGACCTTCGGAGCGCGCCCAGATCGGCGGGATGTTGCCGCCCTGGCGGAAGGACCATTCGAGGTGGTGGTCGAAGTGGCTCTCGCGCACCTCGCGCAGCGGCGAGTCGATGATGGACTCCACCGCGATGCCCTGGCGGGCGAAGGCCTCGGCCAGCCAGCCTTGCCGCGCCGCGATGCCGAGCGGCGACGGCACGGGGCAGCGCGTGTACCAGACCTTGTCGGGTTGGGGCAGTCGTGCGTTCATGGGATGAGGCTCCAGTCGGAAGGATCGAGCGGGGGTCGGTGGCGGGCGCCTCACGCGTCCGCGGCGAGCCAGACGTCGGCCAGGTTGCCGGCCGTGCCGTCGGCGCCCACGGTGTGGTTGCGCACGCGCCGGTCGGCGACGGTGAAGTTCTGCTGCGCCAGCAGCGTGATGTCGGGCAGGTCGCGCGCGATGTGGCGCTGGAACTCGACGATCAGCGCGCGGCGCTTGGCGGGATCGGGCTCGGCCGAGGCGGCTTCGAGCAGGCGGTCCACCTCGGGGTTCTGGTAGCCCGAGCCGTTGGAGAACGGCAGGCCGCGCTTGAAGTTCTTCGACCAGTACAGGCGCTGGATGCCCACCGTCGGGTCGAAGGTGTTGCTCATCACGCTGACGTGCAGGTCGAAGTCGCGCTGCGTGTAGATGCGCCGCACGTAGCTCGCGAAGTCCTGCGAGGTGATGCGCAGCTCGATGCCGATGCGCCCCAACGCCTGCTTGAGGTAGTCCGCGATGCGCTGGCCGAACTCGTTGGGGATCGGCGTGGCCTGCAGCACCAGGCGCTTGTTCGGCCCGGCCTTGCCGAGCGGCAGGCCCGCCTCGTCGAGCAGGCGCGCCGCGGCCTTGAGGTCGAACGGCAGCACCGGCAGGTCGGGCTCGTAGAAGCGCGACAGCGAGGGGTGCACCGGCCCCGGGATCACCTGGCCCTGCCCGTACCAGGCCACCTTGAGCATGTGCGCGCGGTCGACCGCATGGGCGATGGCCTGACGCACGCGCAGGTCCTGCAGCACCGGGTTCTCGAGGTTGAACTCGATGCGGTAGACGTTGTTGATGTACTCGTAGCCGCGCGTCTCGAACACCAGGTTGGGCCGGGCCTTGAGGCGCTCGACCTCCGACAGCGGCACCGGCGACGCAGGCGCGAGCAGCACCTCGCCGTTCTCGATCGCGGCCACGCGCGCGGCGGCATCCGGGATGAAGCGCGCGATCAGCCGGTCGATGTAGGGCTTGTCGCCGTCCCAGTAGTGCGGGTTGCGCTCGTAGAGGACGTGGCTGCCGCGCACCCATTCCTTGAAGATGAACGGGCCCGTGCCGACGGGCTTGTTGTTGTACGGGTTGGTGTCGGCCTTGCCGTCGCCGTACAGGTGCCTGGGCACGATGGGCGACTCGGAGGCCGCCAGCGCGGTGATGAGGTACGGCACCGGCTGGCTAAGCCTGAGCACCACCGTGTGCGCATCGGGCGTGCGGATCTCGGCGACGCGCGAGAAGGTCGCGCGCCCGCGCGGGTGGAACTCCTTGAGCAGCTGGATCGAGTGCGCGACGTCGGCCGAGGTGAAGGGCTTGCCGTCGTGCCAGCGCACGCCCTGGCGCAGCTTGAAGGTGTAGGTCAGGCCGTCGGGGCTGATGGTCCAGGCGGTGGCCAGCTGCGGCTGCGGGTTGAGCTGGAAGTCGTAGGTCAGCAGCCCTTCGACCACCTTGCCCGACACCAGCACCGAGGCGCCGGCCGAGTGCGCGATGGTGGTCAGCACCGGCGGCTCGGGGAACACCAGGTAGGTCAGCGTGCCGCCGCGGCGCGGCGTTTCCCGGGTGGCTTGCGCGAGGCCGGCCACCGGCAGCGCGGCGCCGGCCAGGCCCGCGGCGCCCCATTGCAGCAGCTCGCGGCGGGAAGAATCGAAGCGATGTTGGCCCATGGTGGGGTGATCTCCGTACAGGGGGGTTGCGGTCGTGCCGGCAGCGCTCAGGCGGCGCGCGCGGCGGTCGGGGCGTCGGCAGCGGCACGCTCCAGGGCGCGGCGGCCGGCCAGGGCACGCAGCAGGCTGTTGGACGGTGCATGGATGTGCCCGCACAGCACGTTGCGCAGGTGGCGCTCGAGCGGGTTGCGGCGCGCCAGGCCATGGTTGCCGGCCAGTTCCAGCGCCAGCCGCGTGGCCTGCACCGCGTTGTCGATCACGGTGTGCTTGACGACGCCGGCCAGCTGCGGGTCGACCGGCTCGCCGCCAGCCAGGCTCTGGTCGCAGGCGCGTGCATGGGCGCGCAGCAGCAGCGCGTTGGCAGCCAGCGCCACCTCGATCTGGCCCACCGCCTCCTGCACCGTCGGCAGCGAGGCGAGGTTGGCCCCGCCCAGCGCGGCCGGGCGGCGCTCCTGCAGGAAGCCGAGCAGCCAGTCGCGCGCGGCGCGCGCCGCGCCGTCGTAGACGGTGGCCACGAGCAGGAAGTACCACGCGTTGCCCTGCACGTCGCGCTGCAGGCCCAGCCGCGCCGGGTGCAGGCCGACGGCGTGCTCGAGCGGCACCGCCACGTCCTCGAGCACCACGTCGTGGCTCGCGGTGGCGCGCATGCCGAGCTGGTTCCAGGTCGGCACCACGCGCACGCCGGGCGCGTCGCGCGGCACGAGGAAGCTGCCCAGGCGCGGTTCGTCCTCGTCGGTGACCGCCAGCACCAGGATGTAGTCCAGCAGCGGCACGCCGGTGACGTACAGCTTGTGCCCGGACAGCCGCCACTGCCCGCCGGCGCGCCGCGCGACGGTCTTCGGCAGGCCGCCGTTGGACGGCGAGCCGAGCTCGGGCTCGACCTGCGCCGAGTTGATCAGGCCACGGCCCTGCACCGCCTCGCGCGCGACGCGCTCGGCCAGCGCGCGCGGCCAGTCGCCGTGCTCGCCGCGCGCCAGCGAGCGCGCGATCGCGGCGTGCTGGCCGAGCTGCATCGACAGGATCAGCGCGACGGACGGGTCGCCCTGCGCGATCGCGCCCACCACCGCCTGCGCGGCTTCCAGCCCCAGGCCCCAGCCGCCCAGCGCCTGCGGCACGGTCAGGGTGAGCAGCCCGGCGCGGCGCAGCGCCTCGAACTGCGGTGCGGGCGCCTCGCCGCTGGCGTCGTGCCGTTCGGCCAGCGCGGCGAAGTCCTGCGCGAGCTGCTGCGCGCGATGCACCAGCTCGGTCTGCGCGAGCTGGGACGGAGCGACATCGGCCTGGCTCATGGGATGCTCCGCCTCACAGCCGCAGGCCGGCCTGCTTCATCAGCGGCAGGATGCGGTCGCCGAAGAATTCCAGGTCGGGCTTGAAGTCGAAGAAGCTCAGCTGCAGGCCGTCGACGCCGGCACGCTTGAGCTGGATGAACTGCTCGACCACCTGCTCGGGCGTGCCGACCACCTCGATGTTGCCGCCGACGGCACGGCGTGCCGGCGCGTCCTTGCCCTCGCGGCCCTTCCACGCGTGCGCGTCGCTGTCGAAGCTGTGGAAGCCGCGCGGCGTGCGGTTGTCCGCATGCGCGACGATGGCGTCGTAGTACTGGCGCGTCTCCTTCTCGGTCTCGCGGCTGATCACCATCGGGTTGAGCAGCGTGCGCACCTCGCGGCCGATGTCGCGCGCGGCGCGCTTGACGCGCGCGGTGTGCGGCGGGAGCGCCTCGATCGCGCCCTGGAAGTCCGAGCGGCCCGGGCTGGTGATGAACACCAGGTCGGAGTAGCGCGCGGCGAACGAGATGCCCGCATCCGAGCCGGTCGCATTGACCAGCAGCGGACGGCCGTAGCGCGGCTTGGGCGTCACGAAGCCGCCGTGCATCTTCCACGACGAGATGCCCTCGAACGAGTAGTTGTCGTCCGCGGTCCACAGCTTCTGCACCACCTCGATGAACTCGGAGGCGAGCGTGTAGCGGTGGTCGTGCTCGATGCGCGGCCAGCCGAACATCTCGTGCTCGACCGCGCGGTGGCCGGTGACGATGTTGATGCCCCAGCGCCCGCCGCAGATGTGGTCCAGCGTCGCGCCCCACTTGGCCAGGTGCAGCGGGTGCAGCGGCCCGTAGAGCACGTGGATCGTCGAGATCAGGTGGATGCGCGAGGTGATCGCGGTCAGCGACGCGGTGGTCATGAACGAGTCCAGCGCGTTGCCGTCGAACACGCCGCCATAGCCGCCCTTGGGCAGCCACTGCGACAGCGCGAACACCAGGTTGAAGCCGAGCGACTCGGCCTTGAGCACGAGGTCGCGGTTGTACTCGAAGCGCCAGTCTGTCGTGCGCGGCAGCGTGGAGGCACTCCAGCCGCCGGCCTGGATGGGCAGGAACAGGCCGAGCAGGAGCGGCTCCTTCAGGGCCTGCGCGTAGGGACTGTCGGGGAACTCGGCAGGGGACGGGAACCGGTCGACGCCGACCAGTTCGCCGGGGCGATGGGTGAGGATCATGGCTGGGTGGGCAGGACGACGCTGCTTGCAATGACGATTCGGAAGCCCGCAACGGTACCCATCAACCGCCCCATCCCGAAGCCCGAAATCCGCATATCGACATGAGGCCGGGCCTCATACGCAAATGCGAAATTCGCGCTTGGAAAACGCCGCCCCGCGATGAACCATAGGCGCCCTTGTGTCGTTCATCGGGCCGCCCCGCCGCATCGCCGGCAACGCGGCGGCTGCGTCGTCTCATGCGTTCTCTGCACCGGGTTGCTTCCGTCCTTCGCCGCACGCTGCTGCTGGCGCTGCCCACCATGCTCGGCGTGGTGGTGCTCAGCTTCCTGCTGCTGCAGCTCGCGCCCGGCGACGCGGCCGACGTGCTGGCCGGCGAATCGGGCGCAGCCACCGAGGAGACGGTGGCTGCGCTGCGCGAGCGCTTTGGCCTGAATGCACCATTGCTGGTGCAACTCAAGCAGTACCTGTTGAATCTTGCGCAGTTCAGCCTCGGCGATTCGCCGCGCTACGGCATGCCGGTGGCCGACCTGATCGCGCAGCGCCTGCCCGGCACGCTGCTGCTGATGGGCGTGGCGCTGGCCATCGCGCTGTCGCTCGGCCTGCTGCTCGGCGCGGTGATGGCCACGTACGTGGGCCGCTGGCCGGACCGCGTGCTGTCGGTGCTGGCGCTGGTGTTCTATTCGGTGCCGAGCTTCTGGATCGGGCTGATGCTGATCGTGTGCTTCTCGATCCAGCTCGGCTGGCTGCCCAGCGGCGGCGCAGAGACCATCGGCGCCGGCCTCGCGGGCTGGGACGCGATGGTCGACCGCGCGCGCCACATGGTGCTGCCGGCGCTGTCGCTGGCGCTGTTCTTCGTCGCGATCTATGCGCGCCTGACGCGCGCGGCGATGCTGGAGGTGCGCTCGCAGGACTTCGTGCGCACCGCCGCGGCCAAGGGCCTCGCGCCGTGGCGCATCACCGTGCACCACGTGCTGCGCAACGCCCTGCTGCCGGTCACGACCATGGCCGGCGTGCACCTGGCCAACATCCTCGGCGGCGCGGTGGTGGTCGAGACGGTCTACAGCTGGCCCGGCCTCGGGCGCCTGGCCTTCGAGGCCGTGATGGGCCGCGACTTCAACGTGCTGCTGGGCGTGCTGGTGCTGTCCTCGCTGCTGGTCATCGTGGCCAACATGCTGGTGGACCTGCTGCATGCCTGGCTGGACCCGCGCATCGACGCCGCGCATTGACTCCCTGCCACCGACCATGAGCTCCACCCCCACCGCAATCCGCGTCGCCGGCGCCGCTGCACGGGCGCCGGATGCCCCCGCCGTGCCGGCCGAGGCCGCGCCCGCCTGGCCCAACGTGCACGCGCCCGATGCGGCGCGCGCCCGCACCGACGAGGTCGCGCAGCCGACCAACGCGCGCCGGGCGCTGCGCGCGCTGCTGCGCAACCCCACCGCGATGGCCGGGCTGGTGATCCTCGCGCTGATGGCGCTGCCGGCGCTGGCCGCGCCCTGGCTCTACCCCGAGGACCCGCTCAGCATGGTAGACGCGCCCTTCATCCGCCCGTTCACGCAGCCCGGGTACCTCCTCGGCACCGACTCGATGGGCCGCGACGTCGCCGCCGGCATCGCGCACGGCGCGCGCGTGTCGCTGCTGGTGGGCATCAGCGCGACGCTGGTCGGCCTGGGGCTGGGCATCGCGGTCGGCGCGCCGGCCGGCTACTTCGGCGGCTGGGTCGACGAGGCGCTGCAGCGGCTGGTGATCCTGTTCCAGGCGATCCCCAACTTCATCCTGCTGATCGTGATCGTCGCGATCGCGCAGCCCTCGCTGCCGGTCATCACGCTGGCGATCGGGCTGGTCACCTGGCCGACCGTCGCGCGCCTGGTGCGCACCGAGTTCCGCGCGCTGCGCCACAAGGAGTTCGTGCTCGCGGCGCGCAGCCTGGGCTACGGGCACCTGCGCATCATCCTGCGCGAGATCCTGCCCAATGCGCTGCCGCCGCTGATCGTCTCGGCCTCGGTGATGGTGGCCACCGCGATCCTGATGGAATCGGGCCTGGCCTTCATGGGCATGGGCGACCCCAACGTGGTCAGCTGGGGCAGCATGATCGGCGCGGGGCGCGAGCAGCTGCGCACCGCGGCCTACCTGACGATGGCGCCGGGCCTGGCGATCGTGTTCACGGTGCTGGCGCTGAACCTGCTCGGCGACGGGCTCAATGACGCGCTCAACCCGCGTCTGTCGCGGGAGCGCTGACGCCATGACGCACGCCGCGCCCCCCACGCCCCTGCTCGAGGTGCAGGGCCTGACGCTGCGCTTTCCCGGGCTCACCCCGGTGCAGGACCTCGGCTTCACGGTCGGCCGCGCCGAGACGGTGGCCCTGGTCGGAGAGTCCGGCTCGGGCAAGTCGCTCACCGCGCTGGCGCTGATGCGCCTGCTGCCGCCGGCCGCGCGCATCGCGCAGGGCCGCATCCTGTTCGACGGGCAGGACCTGCTGGCGCTGCCCGAGAAGGCGATGCGCGCGCTGCGGGGGCGCGACCTGTCGATGATCTTCCAGGAGCCGATGGCCTCGCTGAATCCGGTGCGCACCGTCGGCTGGCAGATCGCCGAGGTGCTGCGCGCGCACGAGCGGCTGTCGGCCCGCGCGGCGCGCCAGCGTGCCATCGAGCTGCTCGACGTGGTGCGCATCCCCGACCCGGCGCGGCGCGTCGACGACCACCCGCACCAGCTCTCCGGCGGCATGCGCCAGCGCGTGATGATCGCGATGGCCATTGCGTGCCGGCCCCGCCTGCTGATCGCCGACGAGCCGACCACCGCGCTGGACGTGACCATCCAGGCGCAGGTGCTGGACCTGCTCGACCGGCTGCGCCGCGAGCTGTCGATGAGCCTGATCCTCATCACGCACGACCTCGGCGTGGTCGCGCAGTGGGCCGACCGCGTGGTCGTGATGTACGCCGGCCGCGAGGTGGAGCAGGCGCGGCCCGACGCGCTGTTCGCGCAGCCGCTGCACCCCTACACGCGCGGGCTGCTCGCCGCCGCGCCGCGCCTGCATCCCGACCTGCACTACCGGCGCGCGCCGCTGGCGGAGATCCCCGGCAGCATCGCCTCGGCCGTCGGCCAGGCCGGCTGCGCCTTCGCGCCGCGCTGCGCGCAGGCCCAGGCGGCCTGCCGCCAGTCCCCGCCACCGCTGCTCGACGCCGGCGCCGGCCGCCGCGTCGCCTGCACCCCGGCCCTGGCCGCGGTGCGCGCTCCTGCCCTTGCCACGCCATGACCGCCCCGCTGCTTGCCGCCACCGACGTCCAGGTCCACTTCAAGCTGCCGCAGGGCACGCTGCGCGCGGTCGACGGCGTGTCGCTCACGCTCGCGCGCGGCGAGACCGTCGGGCTGGTCGGCGAATCCGGCTGCGGCAAGTCCACGCTGGGCCGCGCACTGCTGCGCCTGGAACCGCTCACCGGCGGGCGCGTGACGGTCGACGGCGAGGACATCTCGCGCCTGGGCCACCGCGCGCTGCACCCGTACCGGCGCCGCCTGCAGATGGTGTTCCAGGATCCGTTCGCCTCGCTCAACCCGCGCCAGACCATCGGCGACATCCTCGAGACGCCGCTGAAGGTGCACGGCCTGCGCGACGCGCGCCAGCGCCGCGAGCGCGTCGCGCAGCTGGTCGACCGCGTGGGCCTGCCGCGCAGCGCGCTGGGGCGCTACCCGCACGAGTTCTCCGGCGGGCAGCGCCAGCGCATCGGCATCGCGCGCGCGCTGGTGCTGCAGCCGGACGTGATCGTCTGCGACGAGCCGGTGTCGGCGCTGGACCTGTCGATCCAGGCGCAGATCCTCAACCTGCTGGCCGCGACCAAGGCCGAGTTGGGGCTGTCGTACCTGTTCATCTCGCACGACCTGTCGGTGGTGCAGTACTTCGCCGACCGCGTCATCGTGATGTACCTCGGGCGCGTCGTCGAGAGCGCCGACAGCCGCCGGATCTGGGCCCGGCCGCGCCACCCGTACACGCAGGCGCTGCTCGCCGCGGTGCCCGGCGCCCACCGGGGCCGCGAGGCCGCGCCGCTGCCGGGCGAGCTGCCCAGCCCGCTGGCGCCGCCCCCGGGATGCCGCTTCCACCCCCGCTGCCCGCGGGCCACGGCCCTGTGCCGCCAGCAGGAGCCGGTCCTGCAATCCGTTTCAGCAACCTCGGGCGACCACGCCGTCGCCTGCCATCACCCCGACTGAGGGGCCACGACCACCATGAGCATCACCTACCGCTACCTGGGCCGCAGCGCCCTCAAAGTCTCCAACCTCGCCCTGGGCACGATGATGTTCGGCGGCCCCACGCCGGAAGCCGAGGCGCGCGAGATCATCGCCCGCGCCAAGTCGCAGGGCGTCAACTTCATCGACACCGCCGACGTCTACCAGAAGGGCGAGACCGAGCGCGTCGTCGGCCGCGCGATCAAGCAGGACCGCGACGACTGGGTGCTGGCCACCAAGTTCGGCAACCCGCTGGGCGAAGGCGTCAACCGCGGCGGCCAGTCGCGCAAGTGGATCATCGAGGCGGTGAACAACAGCCTGCGCCGGCTCGACACCGACTACATCGACCTGCTGTACTTCCACCGCGCCGACTTCGACGCCCCGCTGGGCGAGGCGGTGCGCGCCGTCGGCGACCTGATCCGCGCCGGCAAGGTGCGCTACTTCGGCGTCTCCAACTTCCGCGGCTGGCGCATCGCGGAAGTCGCGCATCTGGCCGACGCCGAAGGCATCGACCGCCCGATCGCCAGCCAGCCCCTCTACAACCTGGTCAACCGCACCGCCGAGGCCGAGCAGCTGCCCGCGGCCGCCGCCTACGGCCTGGGCGTGGTGTCCTACAGCCCGCTGGCGCGCGGGGTGCTGACCGCCAAGTACGAATCGCTGGACCATGCCGAGCCGGGCTCGCGGGCCGCGCGCAAGGACAAGCGCCTGCTCGAGACCGAATGGCGTGCCGAGTCGATCGAGATCGCGAAGAAGATCCGCGACTACGTGGCCGCACGCGACATCGACCCGGTGGACTTCGCGGTGGGCTGGGTGCTGAACAACCGGCTGGTCACCGCGACGCTGGCCGGCCCGCGCACGCTGGCGCAGTGGGAAGGCTACGTGAAGGCGCTCGAGTACCGCTTCACGCCGGAAGACGAGGCGCTGGTCGACAGCCTCGTCGCGCCGGGCCACCCGTCCACCCCCGGCTTCACCGATCCAGGCCATCCGGTCGAAGGGCGCGTGCCCTGCGTCGCGCCGGCCGGCAACGCGCAGGTGTCCGCATGAGCGCCGTCGCCGCCTTTGCCTCGCCGCGCCCGCGCACGCGCGAGGAGATCCTGGCCGGCCTGCCGGCGCTGGCAGCGGCCATTGCCGAGGGCGCCTCCGAGCGCGAGAAGCAGCACGTGCTGCCGTTCGAGCAGTTCAAGCTGGTGCGCGCCTCGGGGCTGGGCACGCTGCGCATCGGCCGCGAACAGGGCGGCCCGGGCGGCAGCATCGAGGACGTGATCCACGCCGTCACCACGCTGGCGGCGGCAGACTCCAACGTCGCCCACGCACTGCGCACGCACTTCAACACCTGCGAGCTGCTGCGCCTGGGTCCGCCCGAGCCGCACCGCCTGCGCCACATCCGGCTCATCCTCGAGGGCGCGCTGTTCGGCGGCGCGTTCACCGAGCAGGGCACGGCGCGCGCCGGGCAGAACACCACGCGCCTGGTGCGCGTGGGCAACGGCTGGCGCCTGCGCGGGCGCAAGTACTACACCACCGGCACCGCGTTCGCCGACTACGCCTCGGTGTTCGCCTTCGACGACGAGGAGCGCGGCGTCAACGCGGTGATCCCGGTCACGCGCGAGGGCGTGGAGATCCTCGACGACTGGGACGGCATGGGCCAGAACCTCACCGCCAGCGGCTCGATGGTGCTCAACGACGTGGAGGTGTTCGAGGACGAGATCGCCCCCGGCGAGCGCGACGACCTGGCCGGCCGGCACGCCTCGGCGCTGCGCCAGCTGATCCTGGTCGCCACCGCCGCGGGCATCGTGCGCAACGTGGTGTCCGATGCGGTGAACTACGTGCGCAGGCACGGCCGCCCGGCCATGCACAGCCCGGCCGAGACCGCGCGAGAGGACCACTTCGTGCAGCTGGTGATCGGCGAGCTGGGCGCGGCCAGCCATGCGATCGACGTGCTGGTGGCCGACGCCGCGCGCCAGCTGGACCGCAGCGCCGAGGCCATCCTGCGCCAGGCGCCCGATGCCGACGACGTGGTGCTGCAGGGCGCGCTCACCACCGCGCGCACGCAGCTGGTGGTCAGCCGCCTGGCGCTGGCCGCGGCCGAGCGCATGTTCGAGGCCGGCGGCGCCTCGGCCACCTCGCGCAAGCACAACTTCGACCGCCACTGGCGCAACCTGCGCACCATCTTCAGCCACAACCCGCTGCAGCACAAGGCGCGCATCCTGGGCGACCACGCGCTCAACGGGACGAAGACGCACCTGGTCGAAGGGCGCGTGTTCTGACGCGCCGGCTCGGCGCCCGGCCCGCCGGCGCCAGCCGCAGGGCCGGCGTCCTTTTCGTTGGCGGTGGCGGCCTCAGTGCGGAAACGCCAGCCGCCGCTCCATGAAGCGCTGCACGCGCTCGAACAGCAGGCTCAGCACCCAGTAGATGCCGGCCGCCCCCAGGTACAGCGGGAACGGCTGGAAGGTAGTGGAGATCAGTTCCTTGGTCGCGAGCATCAGCTCGGTCACCGCGATCACCGAGACCAGCGAGGTGTCCTTGATCAGGCTGATCAGGCTGTTGCTGAGGCTGGGCACGGCCATGCGCAGCGCCTGCGGCGCGACGACGTGGCGCAGCGTCTGGATGCGCGTCAGGCCCAGGCTCGTGCCGGCCATCCACTGGCCCTGCGGCACGCCCAGCACCGCACCGCGCAGGCTCTCGGACAGGTACGCCGCGACGTTGAGCGTCAGCGCCAGGATGCCGGCGGTCACCGGCGTGAACTCGATGCCCACGCTGGGCAGCCCGTAGTAGACGAGGAACACCTGCACCAGCAGCGGCGTGCCGCGCATCGCGCTGACGTAGACCGCGGCCGCCTGCGCCAGCACCGGCACCTGCAGCACGCGCAGCAGCGCGACGATGCTGGCCAGCGCCAGCCCCAGCACCATGGCCGAGACGGCGAACAGCAGCGTGTAGCCGGTGGCCTTGAGCATCACCGGCGCGGCGAATTCGAACAGCGCGATCAGGTCCATGAGGGGTGCATCCTCCCGTCCAACGAAAAAAGCCCTCTGCACGCGCAGAGGGCCGTCACGCCCCGGTGGCCGGCGGGCCTCTTATTGGGCCACAGGCGGCTTGCTCACGTCACGCCCGAACCACTTGTTCGAGATCTGCGCGAACGTGCCGTCGGCCTTGAGCGACTCCAGCGCCGCGTCGATGGCCTGCTTGAACTTCGGGTTGCCCTTGCGGAACGGGATCGCGTTGGTCTCGACCTTGCCGATCGGCGCGCCGGCCTTGACCGGCAGGCGGCTCTTCTGCGCCAGGTAGGGGATCAGCAGGCTGTCGTTGAGCGCGACGTCCACGCGGCCGGTGACCAGGTCCTGCAGGTACTCCGGCGCGCCGGGGTAGACCTTGACCGTCGCGCCAGGGATCGAGCGCGCCAGGTCCGCGTAGTTGCTGCCCTGGCTGACGCCGATGGTCAGGCCCTTGAGGTCGGCCTCGGAGCGGATCGGGCGCGTCTCGTTGGCGCGTACGATCAGCTGCGGGCTGGAGACCACGTAGGGCGCGCTGAAGTCGAACACCTGCTGGCGCTGCGGCGTGGCCGCCACCTGGTTGACGATCACGTCGTACTTGCCGGCCTGCAGGCCGGCCAGGATGCCGCTCCACTCGGTGGTGGTGAACTCGGCCTTGACGCCCAGCTTGCCCGCGATCGCCTCGGCGATCTCGACGTCGAAGCCGGTCAGCCGGCCCTGCTCGTCACGGAAGTTGAACGGCGGGTAGGTGCCCTCCACCGCGACGCGCAGCGTGCCACGCTGCTGGACCTCGTCGAGCAGGTCGGCCGCGTGGGCCACAGGCGCCGCGGCCAGGAAGGCGAGCGTGAGGCCGGCCGAGGCCAGCCAGGTCTTGAGCAATTCCATATATCTATCCTGGAATTAAGAGTGCAAACGTTATACGCCAGGAATCTATGGGAAAGCCAAAACCCTTGTCGCCCGGTGGGTTGCGGCCACCGGGCGCCGCTGCCCTCACTCGCAGCGGAAGCTGGCCGCGTCGTTCGGATCGCCTTGGCCGTCGTACACCGCCTGCTTCGGGTAGGCGCACAACGGCCGGGTCAGCGTCACCTGACCGCCCGCGACCCGCGAGGCGATGAAGTCGTCGGGCGCCTGGCCGGTTTCGACCCAGCGGTCCATCGCGGCCAGCAGGTCCCGCTGCGGCGCGACCGGCACCGCCGTGCCATCCCCGCGCAGCGTCGTCGCGCCGCTGCCGCCGCTGCAATGCCCCATGCCGGGGACGAGGAACAGACGGTAGAACGCATCGACCTCTTCCTGCGATCCCTGCGCGGTGCGCACGCCCTCGTGATAGTTGATGCTGTCGAAGGCGCTGACCACCGGATCGCTCCAGCCGTGGTAGACGAGCAGCTTGCCGCCGGCGGCCTTGAAGGCGGACAGGTCGGTGCTGGTCTGGTCCACCAGCGGCGAGATCTTCGCCCGGGCATAGCTGACATCGCGGTCGAAGTCGAAGGTCCACCAGTTCCAGTGCGGATCCTCGAAGACCCAGTACCGCCAGAAGTCGGCGCGCACCGGCTCGCCGGCCCCCATGTAGCTCGACCAGCCGGCCTCGCTGCCCACCGGCCAGCCGGGGTACAGCTGTTCGCCCGTGCGCGGGTTGCGCGGGCCCTGGTAGATGAGCTGGGCCGCACGGACCTGGTCGGCCGTCAGGCAGTCGGGCGCCTCGGCACCGGTGCATTGCAGCGACGTGACATCGAAGTGCGCGCTGGTGCAGGCCCGCGGGTCGTTGATGACGCCGTCGGTGACACCGTCGAGCGCGTCGCAGGCCGCGACCGCGCGCTCGGTGATCAGGCGCAGCTTCTGCGGCGTCAGGTACTGCGTGAGGTTGTCGTTCTGCGGCCGGTTGGCGCGGAAGCGCCACATGAACTCGATGTTCAGCGCGGTCCGGTTGTTGCCCGGCGCGCCGGCGATGATGCCGTCGAAGTCCTCGGGGTAGCGCTGCGCCTCGGCGAATCCCTGGTGCCCGCCGGTCGAGCAGCCCAGGTAGTAGGCGCGCTGCGCCGCCTGTCCGCGTTTGGCCTCGAGCAATGCCTTGCCGGCCACGGTGATGGCATGGATCGAGCGGCTTCCCCAGTCGACGATGCGCTCGGGATAGGTCACGCCCCACAGCATGTCTTCGGTCTGGTGCCCGGTGTCACCGCCCATCACCGCGTAGCCCTGGCGCATCGCGTAGGCCATGTCGCCATAGCTGAGCGCGGGACTGTAGCCACCGTTGCCGGTGGTCACGAGCTTGCCGTTCCAGGCCTCGCCTTCGGGCACCCACAGCTCGAAATGGATCTCGGATTGCGACGTCGGCGTCGCGACGGCTTCGATGCGGCAGAAGGCCGGCAGGTCGGCCAGCTGCTGCATCGTGCCGGGCGGGTTGTAGGTGCCGGCCTCGACCGGCGTCACGGCCTTGATCGTGGCCTGCTCGAGCTGCACGTCGGCAAAGGCCTCCAACGTGCAGGCGCGCGCTGCCGCCACGGGCGGCTCGTCAGCGGGGCTGCTCCCGCCTCCCCCTCCGCCGCCGCAAGCGGCCAGCAGCAGGGCCATCCAGGCGGGTGTGCAGCGCGCCAGGCGATGGTGCATGGTCTTCATCTTCATGGTCGGTCTCCTTCACGTCTCCAGGTCGGTCCTGCCGGCACGGCCCGTCACCCCGGACCGCACCGCGCAGGCGTGCGTCAGGGCAGCACGGGGTTGTCGATGGCCTGCTGGATCAGTCGGTCGGCGTCGCGCTGCAGCAGGAAGCGCTCGGCCACCAGGGCTTCGGCCGCCGTCCGGACGGCAGCGACATAGCCGGCTTGGTTGCCATAGAGCGATTCGAGCGAGGGGCGCGTGTCCCCCGCCGCAATGCGCTCGGCCTCGGTGCGATGGAACGGGATGAACGCGCCGCTCAGGTTGGCAAGGTCGTCCCACGCCGGGTTGGCAACGTAGTTGAACTCGATGCTGGTCCCGACGGGCGCGCGCACCGCAACGCTGCGGATGCCTGCCAGCGTGAGTCCCGTGTGCGGGGCGACCTGCGGCACGAGGATCGCGTAGTCGCGCCCGGTGTAGTGGGGCGGCAGGTACGTCGCGATGCCGGACTCGTCCTCGGGGATGTACTGCGGGCCGAAGTCGAGCAGCTTGAAGCCGTTGTGCAGCGCGCGGTACTGGAACTCCGGGATCTCGGTCGGCGTGCCGTCGACCGGCCACTTGACGCCACGCATCACCGGGAACGTCACCTGGTGCGGGCGCACCAGCGTGCCGTCGTCGATGCGCGGCACCTGGCTGTCCGGTGGCGGCACGTCGCGCACCACCCAGTCTTCCAGCGCGATGAAGAGGGCCCGGAACGTGTCGTTGAACTCGGCCACGGTGCCACGCGGATACACGGTCGACGACGGCGACCAGCTGATGCTGGACACCCCCCCGAGCCCGCCATGCTGGGTGCTCGAGTAGTAGTAGATGCGCACGTTGTCCGGCTGCTCGAGGTCGCGCAGGCCGAGCGCGTCGGTCAGCACCGGCGAGCCCTGCAGCTGCCAGAACTCCGTGCCCGACAGGCCAAGGAAGAACTTCGGACAGGTGTTGCTCTGCGTGCAACGCCGCATCACGCCGCCGCGCCGGCCCGCCACGTCGTCCTGGTAGTCGGCGGCCAGCCCCCGCGGGGCGGTCTGCCCGAAGGCCGTATGGTCCGTGCGCAGCCCGCCACCGCCTCCCGGCACCGCGAAGCGCATGTTGACGTTGGTCTGGCGCGCCGCGACGTGCGCGAACATGCCGTCGCACACGCGCCGGCCGTCGCGTCCCTCGTTGAAGCCGAGGTGCAGGAACGTCTTCATCGCGTTGCCCGACTGCGACGTGCCCTGGCACAGCGTGTGGGTGATCCGCCCGGCCAGCGGGTTGGGATTGCCGTCGGCGTCGGCCTGCGCGTCACGGAAGAAGCTGATGGTGTCGCGCAGCGCGGCCAGCCCCACGCCCATCACCAGCGGGTCGCGCGCCACGTAGACCAGCTCGTAGAGGTAGTCCGGGTCGAACCCTTCCTTCAGGCAGATGCGCGTCTCGTCGGGCGTGCCGGGAAAGGGGTTGTCGGTGGTGTTGCAGTCGGCGAACTTCCAGTCGCTCGCGGGAATCGGGATGCGCGGGTCGGTCTCCTTGACCCGCTTGGTCAGCGAATAGCCGGGCTGGGTGTTGTCCAGGCTGGCCGGCGGGTACGGCATCATCGTGCCGTTGAAGACGCCTCCGGGCAGGCTCATCACCGGGGTCGGCACGGCAGGCACCAGCTCGGCGCGGTACGGGCCGGTGATCGGCGAGCCGTCCGGGTTGCGAGCCACCGGCACGGTGACGGTCAGGCGGTTCGGGCTGCTCTTGGGCACGTCGCCCTGCCAGGCCGAGTACAGCATCACGTAGCCGCGCTCGAAGTAGATCGCGTCGCTCGGGGCCGTGGCCGGGTTGGGCTCGGTCAGGACATTGCCGCGGTTGGGCGCGTCGTAGCGCAGCACCCCGCTGGCACGGCTCATGTCCTTGGGCTTGAGCATCATGAACTCGGCCGTGTACTCGACCATGCCGCGGTCGTTCACCGGCGCGAGCTCCAGGTCCTGGATGATCGCGTTGCGGGGATCCCGCGGATCGACCTCGCCCTGCAGCATGCCGCGCACCCGCTCGTATTCGCCCACGTCGCCGAAGCTGCCGGGGTAGGGCTCGACGCTGGTGATGGTCAGGCGCATCTGCGGCTGCGGCCGGGGTTCGGGGCGGGTGCCTCCGCCGCCGCCACAGCCGGCCGCCAGGACCAACGCGCAGGCCCAGGGAAGGATGCGCAGGAAACCTCGTTTCATGGCTGTCTCCTTTCTTCCGGTGGAAGTCGGGGCGCGCGCAGGCAAAGCGCCGCCCCAGGGGCGGTTGCGCCGCCTCTGTCTGGTCGTCGCTGGATGACCGGGCTGCCGCGATGCAGCGCGCAGGGGCGCTGCATCACGCATCCGTCAGGGCGTCACTCGGGCTGGATGCCGGCGGCCTTGATGATCTCGCCCCACTTGCGCGTCTCGGCCGCCTGGAACTGCGCCAGCTCCTCGGGCGTGCCGGTGAACGGCTCGGAGCCGCTCGCCTCGAAGAAGGCCTTCGCGGCCGGGCCGTTCGTGGCGCGCCGCAGCAGTTCGTTGAGCCGCTGCACCACCGGCGCGGGCGTGCCGGCCGGCACGTAGGCCGCGAACCAGTAGCCGATCTCGTAGCCCGGCACGCCGGCCTCGGCGATGGTGGGCACCTGCGGCAGCAACGGCGAGCGCTTGGCCGCGGTGACGCCCAGCGCGCGCAGCTTCCCGCCCTGGATCTGCGGCACGCCGGTGGACATGTCGGCGAACATCATGTCGATCTGCCGGCCCAGCAGGTCGGTGATCGCGTTGGGATTGCTCTTGTAGGGCACGTGCAGCAGCTGCACCTTGGCCATCTGCTGGAACAGCTCGCCGGCGGTGCGGCTGGACGAGCTGCCGCTGCCGAAGGACAGCTTGCCGGGGTTCTTGCGCGCGTGCTCGATGACGTCGGCCACCGTCTTGAACGGCGACTCCGGATGCACCACCAGCACCTGCCCGCCCTTGCCGAGCGCGGTGACCGGGGCGAAGTCCTTCACCGGGTCGTAGCCGATCTTCTTGTACAGGTGCTCGTTGGCCGCGTGCGTGGTGTTGGTCGTGATCAGCACGGTGTACCCGTCGGCCGGGGCGCGCGCCACCGCCTGCGCGGCCAGCATCCCGCTCGCACCGGCCTTGTTCTCGATCACCACGGGTTGCCGGGTCTCGGCCGTGAAGGCCTCGGCCAGCGCCCGCGCGATCTGGTCGGTGGCACTGCCGGCCGCGAACGGCACGACGAAGGTCACCGGCTTGTCGGGGTACGCCGAGGCGGCCGTCGCCGTGATGCCCAGGGCCAGCAAGGCGGTGGCAACAAGGCACTGGCGGCGGTTGAGGACGTGGGCCATGGTTTGTCTCCTTTTCTCTGTTGGATGTGGATGGGCAGGGAAGCGAAGCAGCGACGCCCTAGGGCGCGGGTGGCGGGCCGGCCAGCAGCAGGCCCAGCTCGGCCGGCAGCTCGACCGGCAGGTCCAGCAGCCAGAACGCCAGCGACTTGCCGTGCGTGTCGAGGTTGAGCGCGTCGTTGACGCCGCCGTCGAGCACGCCGTCGAGCACGAAGTTCATCGCGTGCAGCTGCGGCAGCAGGTAGCGCCGCACGCTGGTCGGCCCGCGGTGCGCGAAGTGCGCCTGCACGGCCTGCTCGGTGAGCTGCTCGACCAGCACCGGCCAGAAGTCGGGATGCCAGGCGATCACGCTGATGTTGGAGCGGTCGCCCTTGTCGCCGGCGCGCCCGTGCGCCAGGCGGTACAGCGGGACCTGCAGGGTCTCGGCGTTCATGCGGGAGCTCCCTGGTCGTCGACCATGAAGTAGCCGGCCGGCACCACCTCGCGCGGCACCAGGCAGGACGCGATGCCCAGCCGCGGGCGCAACGCGGTGCGCACGCCACCGCCGCCGGCCGGGCCGCAGGTGTACAGCGCCGTGACCTCGCGCACCAGCACCTCGGCCGCCTCGCGCTGCGCGTGGTTGAGCGCGACGCGCAGGCGCACGTCGCGGGCGTCGCCGGCAGGATGGCTGTCCCACCAGCGACCGTCGTCGTCGGCGAACACGCTGGCCACCCCGACCAGGTCGAAGCGCAGCGGGCCGAGCCCGTCGAGCCGGCGGCGCAGGATGTCGGCCGCCAGCCGCGCCCGTGCCTCGGCGCGCGGGCCGGCATAGGAGATCTCGCCTTCGGCCAGCCAGCCGTTCTCGAAGCAGACGTTCACCTTGAGTCGCGCCGGGCGCGGATGCCCGCGCACGCCGGACAGCCGCACGCGGTCCGGGCCGACCTGGACGACCTCGGCGGCGGTGAGGTCGGCCACCACGTCCGGCGTCAGGTAGGCGGCCGGGTCGTGCACCTCGTACAGCAGCTGCTCCTTGACCGTGCGCACGTCGACCAGCCCGCCGGTGCCGGCGGGCTTGCCGATCACGCAGCTGCCGTCGTCGGCGATCTCGGCGATCGGGTAGCCGACGTGCGCGAGGTCGGGCACGTCCTTGTAGCCGGGATCGGCGAAGTAGCCGCCCGTGACCTGCGCGCCGCATTCGAGCAGGTGGCCGGCCATCGTCGCGCCGGCCAGGCGGTCCCAGTCGTCAGGCGCCCAGCCGTAGTGGGCCAGCACCGGGCCGACGGTCAGCGAAGGGTCGGCCACGCGCCCGGCCACGACGATCTCGGCGCCGGCGCGCAGCGCCTGCGCGATGGCCTCCGCGCCGAGGTAGGCGTTGGCGCTGACCACCGGCTGCGTCGGTGCCGCAGCGCCGAGCGCCTGCATCAGCATCGCGCGGTGTTGCGGGCCGCTCAGGTCGTCGCCGCGCACCACCGCGATGCGCGGCGGGCGCAACCCCAGCTCGCGTGCCAGCGCCTGGAGGCGCCGCGCCGCGCCGAGCGGATGGGCCGCGCCGAAGTTGCCGACGATGCGGATGCCCGCGTCCAGGCAGGCACCCAGCACCGGGCGCAGCATCAGGTCCAGCAGCGGCTCGTAGCCGGCCTGCGGCTGCTGGCGGCGCGCCAGCTGGGCCAGGGCCAGCGTGCGCTCGGCCAGCGTCTCGAAGATCAGCACGGCGGGGCCGCCGCTTTCTGCCAGCGCCTGCACCACGGGGCCGGCCGCATCGATGCGGTCCCCCGAGAAGCCGGCCGCGCAACCGACTCGCAGCAAGGGTGGGGTCATGGTCTCCTCGTTGCAGGACGGCCATGCCCGCCGCCCTGTCGTCAGGGGCCGACTCTAGGGCGTCGCGTTTCATCTGTGAAATCGAAAGTTGGTATAGATTGATCTGTCATGCAGATGAATCTGTCGACCCGGCAGCTGCGTGCCTTCCTGCACCTGGTGGAGGAACGCAGCTTCACCCGTGCGGCGACACTGTCGCACCTGTCGCAACCGGCCTTCAGCGCGCTGATCCGCTCGCTCGAGGACGAGCTGGGCGTGCGCCTGTTCGACCGCACCACGCGCAGCGTCGAGCTCACCGCCGAGGGTCGCGCCTTCGAAGCCGCGGCGCGGCGCGTGCTGCGCGAGGCCGAGGACGCCTGGACCGACGTGCGGCAGCTGGCGGCGCGCCAGCGCGGGCGCGTCGCGCTGGCCGTGCTGCCGGCACTGGCCGCCGGCTGGCTGCCGCAGGTGCTGGCGCGCTTCCATGCGCAGTGGCCGGGCATCCAGCTCGACGTGGCCGACGTGCTCTCGGAGGACTGCATCGAGCGCGTGCGCAGCGGACGCGCCGACCTGGCGCTGGCCGCCACGCGGGTGGACACGCCCGAGCTGCGCACCGAGCTGTTCTGCACCGACGACTTCCACCTCGTGTGCCGGCGTGACCATCCGCTGGCCACGCAGCCGCAGCTGCGGCTGGCCGACATCGCGGCGCACCCGATGATCCAGCTGTCGCGCTCGAGCAGCGTGCGGCAGTACGTCGAGGCCGCGATCCACCCGCTGCAGCTGAACACGATGATGGAGCTGGACCAGCTCAGCACCGTCGCGGGCATGGTGCGCGCCGGACTGGGCATCAGCGTGGTGCCGGCGCTGACGCTGTTCCACTTCGAGCACCCGCAGCTCGCCACGCGGCCGCTGCCGCTGCGCGGGCTCAAGCGGCAGATCTTCCTGGTGCGCCGACGCGACCGCAGCCTGTCGGTGGCGGCGCAGGCGATGTACGAGCAGCTGATGGCCCTGCGGCCCCGGCAGACCGCGCCGAACCGGCGGCGCGGCGCGTGAGCGCGTCGTGCGGGATCAAGCGGCGCGTTCCGGTGCCACGGGGGCGGCCTCGCGCGCCTCGCGCCCGATGCGGCCCAGGTGCGTGCAGCCGAAGCCGCGCGCGTACTTGAGGCCGTAGCCGAGCATGCGGTCGAAGCCGATGTGGGCGCACCAGATCAGCCCCGCGGCCAGCCACGCCGGCGAGGCCACGAGCACGCCCGCCACCAGGCAGGCCAGCGCGCCGGGATAGGCGTGCGTCGTGTTGTAGGCGAGCGCGCCCGCGCGCGCGCCGCCGAGGTAGGCCAGCAGCGCCAGGTCGGGCAGCAGGAAGCAGGCGGCAAACCAGCCCCAGCCGGCCCCGTGGTGCGCGTAGCAGGCGACGGACGCCGCCAGGACGCAGGCGCCCTCCAGCCGCAGCAGGGTGCGGACGCCTCCCGTGGTGATGCCTTGCATGGGCCTCCTCGATGCGTTGACAACGTGGTGCGATGCGCCACGCGCAGGACGTGCGCGGCGCGCGAGCCCCCATTCTGTCAGGCGGCGCGCCGCCTTGCGCTCAGATCGAGCCGCCCAGGGCCAGGTACAGCGCCACCTGGTTGTTCAGCTGCGCGAGCCGGTTCTCGGCCAGTGCATCCTCGGCGCGGCGGCGGCTTTCCTGGGCATCGAGCCAGTTCTTCAGCGGCACTGCGCCGTTGCGGTAGCGCACCTCGTAGAGCCGCTCGACCTCGCGCGCCGACTGCAGCGATTGCAGCAGCCGCGCGCCCTGCTCGGCCAGCTCGGCGCGCGCCGACAGCGCGTCCTCGACCTCGCCGAAGGCGGTGTAGAGCGTCTGGCGGAACTGCACCACCGCGCGCTCGTAGGCGGTGTGCGCCAGCTCGTTGTCGAGCTGGCGCTGCTGCACCTGCAGGAACGGCAGTGTCAGGCCCGCGCCCAGCACCGCATACGGGTTGGACAGCAGGTTGACCAGCGCGGTGCTCGCGCTGCCCAGGCCCGCCGTGAGGCTGAGCGCCGGGTAGTAGCTCGCGCGCGTCGCGTCGGCGTCGGCCAGCAGCGCGCGCAGCCGCGCCTCGGCGGCGCGCAGGTCGGGGCGGCGCCCCAGCAGCTCGGCCGGCAGGCCCGGCGCGACCGGCGGCAGCTCCAGGTCGGGCAGCGCCTGCGGCTCCTGCGGCAGCACATCGGCCAGCGCGCCGGCCCCCGGGGCGCGGTCGAACAGCAGCGCCAGCGCATGGCGCGTCTCGGTGCGCTGCTGCTGCAGGGCCGACAGCGAGGCGCGCTGCGAGGCCACGGCCTGCGCCGCCTCGTTGAGCTCCAGCGACGACACCGCCCCGGCCTGGTACTGCGTGCGCACCAGCTCCTGGGTGCGCTCGGCATGGGCGACGCTGGCCTCCGCGCTGGCAATGCGCTGGTTCAGGTAGCCCAGCTGCCAGTACAGGCGCGCCACCGTCGCGGCCATCGACAGCGTGGCCGCCTGCAGGTCCTCTTCGGTGGCCGTGGCTTCCCACTGCGCGGCGTCGTTGACGCTCGCGACGCGGCCCCACAGGTCGATCTCGTAGCTGACGTTGACGCTGGCGCCGAAGCTGCGCGTGGTGCGGGCGTCGCCGTCCAGCTCGCGGCGGCCCTGGGCGCTCACCGAGCCGGACACCGAGGGCCGGCCGGCCGCATCCACCAGCCCGGCCTGCAGCTGCGCACGGCGCAGGTCCAGCGCGGCGGCGGCCAGGTCGTTGTTGCGCGCGAAGGCGGCGTCGACCAGCGCGTCGAGCGTCGGGTCATCGAAGGCGCGCCACCAACGGTCGGCCGGGGCGGCCGCTGCCGAGGTCGACGCCGCCGGGGTGGTCGACCACGCGGCGGGCAGCTCGGCGGCCGGCCGCTCGTAGGGCGTGCGCAGCGTGCTGCAGCCTGCCATCGCAAGCGCCAGGGCCAGTGCGCCCAGGCGCAGGGAAACGGAGGGACGGGAGGAAAGTCGGTTCATCGCTCGATCAGTCGCGCGACAGCGCGTCCACCGGATTGAGGCGCGCCGCACTGCGCGCCGGAAGGAAGCCGAACACGATGCCGATCAGCGTCGAGCAGGCGAACGCCGCCAGCATCGACAGGCCGGAGAACGACAGCGTGAAGTCGCTCGAGAAGCGGGCGAACACGGCGCCGAACGCCAGCGCGCCCAGGATGCCCAGGATGCCGCCGCACAGGCACACCAGCACCGCCTCGATCAGGAACTGCTGCTGGATGTCGGCCTGCCGCGCGCCCACGGCCATGCGCACGCCGATCTCGCGGGTGCGTTCGGTGACGCTGACCAGCATGATGTTCATCACGCCGATGCCGCCCACCAGCAGCGAGATCACCGCGATCGACGAGATCAGCAGCGTCATCGTGCGCGTGGTGCTCTCGATGGTCTGGCGGATGCTGTCGGTGTTGAGGATGTAGAAGTCCTCGCGGCCGTGCAGGCGCGTCATCAGCTGCTTGATGCCGGATTCGGCGGCGCTCATCGGCGCGTCGTCGGCCACCCGCACCGTGATGCTGCGCAGGTAGGGCTGGCCCAGCAGTCGGTACATCGCGGTGGTGTACGGCACGTAGACGTTGAGGCTGTCGGCGCTGGCGCCGAAGCCGGTGCTCTTGCCCGTCACGCCCACCACGTAGACCGGCATGCCCCCCAGCAGCAGCACCTGGCCGACCGGGTCGGTGCGCGGGAACAGCGCGCGGCGCGCGTTGTCGTCGATCACCGCGACCTGCGCGTACTGCTGCACCGCGGCACGGTCGAAGGCCATGCCCTCGGCGATGGTGAGCCCCCGCACGCGGAAGTACTGCTCGCCCACGCCGCTGACCGTCACCGAGGCCTCGGTGTTGCCGAAGCGCGCGGTCAGCGACGTGCTCACGTTGGGCGTGACGCTGTCCACGTAGGCCTGCTGCGCCAGTGCGTCGGCATCCGAAGGCTTGAGCGTGCGGATGCGGCTGGCGCGCGGGTCGCCGAAGCCGGTGCCGGAGTAGATCTCGATGGTGTTGGTGCCCATCGCGCTGATGTTGGCCAGCACCTGCTGGCGCGATCCCTCGCCCAGCGCGACCACCGACACCACCGAGGCGATGCCGATGATGATGCCGAGCATGGTCAGGAAGGTGCGCATGCGGTGCGCGTTCATCGCCATCAGCGCCATGCGGAAGGCTTCGGCCAGCCGGTCGGCATGGCGCCCCAGGCTCGCGTAGGTGCCGCCGCGTTCCTGCAGCGCCCCCGGTGCGGCGCCCTGCGGCACGGTGGCGGTCGGCGCGTCCGGGTTGGCCCGGTCGGAGACGATCTCGCCGTCGCGGATCTCGACGATGCGCTGCGCGTGCGCCGCGACCTTCATGTCGTGCGTGACGATCACGACGGTGTGGCCCTGGGCGTGCAGCTCGCTCAGGATCTTCAGCACCTCCTCGCCGGAATGCGTGTCCAGCGCGCCGGTCGGCTCGTCGGCCAGGATCACGCTGCCGCCGTTCATCAGCGCCCGCGCGATCGAGACGCGCTGCTGCTGGCCGCCCGAGAGCTTGCCCGGCACGTGCTGCATGCGCTCGCCCAGGCCCAGCCGCTCGAGCAGCTGGCGCGAACGCTCGTGGCGCTGCTCGCGCGGCACGCCGGCATAGACCGCCGGCACTTCGACGTTGCCCTGCGCGGTCAGGTCCGACAGCAGGTGGTAGCGCTGGAAGATGAAGCCGAAGTACTCGCGCCGCAGTGCGGCCAGCTCGTCGGCATCCAGGGTGGCGACCTCGCGCCCGCCGATGCGGTAGCTGCCGCGCGTGGGCTGGTCCAGGCAGCCGAGGATGTTCATCAGCGTCGACTTGCCCGAGCCGGACTGGCCGACGATGGCCACCATCTCGCCGGCACGGATGTCGAGGTTGATGTCCTTGAGCACCGCCAGCGTGCCTTCGCCGGCCGGGAACTCGCGCCAGATGCCGCGCAGGCTCAGCAGCGGCTCGTCGGCGGCCGCGGCACCGGCCAGCTGACGGGGGTCGGGGCGCTCCATCACAGCCTCCGCGGCATGCGCATCGGCTGCCCGCCTTGCGGGGCGCTGGCCGGGGCGGCGGTGCCGGTGATGACCTTCTCGCCTTCGTTCAGGCCTTCGAGCACCTGGGCCTGCACGTTGTTGTCCATGCCCACGCGCACCAGGCGCTCCTGCACGCGCCCCTGCGCGTCGAGCACCTTGACCACGCGGCGGCCGTCACCCTGCACTGCGCCCAGCGCCGAGGACGGGATGATCAGCGCATCGCGCGCCTCGCCGCGCACGATGTGCACGTTGGCCGTCATCGAGATGCGCAGCTTGCCGTCCGGGTTGGGCACGTCGAACAGGCCGTTGTAGTAGATCGCCGTGGCGCTGGTCGCGCTGCTGGACGAGCTGCCGCCTGCGCCGCCGGAGCTGCTGCTGGCGATCGCGTCGGTGGCCGGCTCGATGGTGCGCAGCGTGGCTTCATAGCGGTGCTCGGGCTCGCCCAGCACGGTGAAGTACACGCGCTGGCCCGGCTTGACGGTGACCACGTCGGCCTCGGAGATCGATGCCTTGACGGTCATCACGTCGGTCTGCGCGACGATGATGATGGTCGGGGCCGACTGGTTGGCGTTGACCGTGGTGCCCTCCTCGGTGACGACCGCCACCACCTGGCCGTCGATCGGCGAGGTGATCTGCGTGTAGCCGAGGTTGACCTTGGCGGTCTCCAGGCTGATGCGCGCCTGCTCGACCTGGGCCTTGAGCGCCTCGACGTTGGCCTGGCTGGTGCGGAACGCCGCCTGCGCCGCTTCGAGGTCCGCCTGCGAGGTGGCGTCGGCCGCGCGCATCTGCTCCTGGCGGCGCAGCGTCAGGCGCTGCTGCTCGAGCTGGGCCTCGGCCGAGCGCAGCTGCGCGCGCACGTTGGCCAGCGCCGCCTCGGCGTTGAGCAACGCGTTGCGCTGGGTCATCGAGTCGATCTCGGCGACCAGCTGGCCCTTCTTCACGCGGTCGCCCAGCGCGACCTTGAGCGACTTGACCTGGCCGGACACCTGCGCGCCGACGTTGACCTGCTTGTAGGCCATCAGCGTGCCGGTGGCCAGCACGGTGTCCTCGATCGCGCCACGGCGCACCTCGGCCGTGACGTAGGTCGGTTGCGCCGTGCGGGCGGCGTAGTAGCGCCAGCCGGCGAAGGCGGCCACCGCGACGACGGCGGCCAGCAGGACGTTGCGTACGAGGGGAGAAACACGGAATGCCATGGTGCGGGATGATGGGGCACGTGCTTGGCGCGCACGTGTCCGACAGGTAAAGCCTTTGTAAAGCGATGCGATGCTCGCACAACACGGGCGCGCCGGGCGTGCGACCGGTCACGAATCGCGCTTGAGCAGGGCGGGCCGGGTCGTTTACGCTTCGCCCCATGTCTGGCCTGCCCCCCTCCCTGCGCGCGCCGGCACTGGCCGCGGCCCTGTGTGCAGCCGCCGTGCTGGCCGGTTGCGGCTCGGCGCCCAAGCGCGGCGGCGGCTACTACAAGGACGACGGCCCGGGCGCCAACCCGCCCGCCGGACTGTCCTCGAAGCCGGATGCCGAACCCCGCATCGAGCCCTATGCCCGCGGCACGCTGCGTCCGTACACGGCGCTCGGACGCAGCTTCATGCCGATCACCGACGACCGACCGTTCCGCCAGCGTGGGCTCGCGTCCTGGTACGGACGCAAGTTCCACGGCAAGCCCACGGCCAGCGGCGAGCCCTACGACATGTACGAGATGACCGCCGCGCACCCGACGCTGCCGCTGCCCAGCTACGCACGCGTGCGCCACCTCGCCTCGGGGCGCGAGGTCATCGTGCGCGTCAACGACCGGGGGCCCTTCCACGACGGCCGCATTATCGACCTCAGCTATGCCGCGGCGCTGAAGCTGGGCTTCGTGCAGCAGGGCAGCGCGATGGTGGAAGTCGAGCGCATCACGCACGCCGACATCCGTGCCGGCACCTGGCAGCGCAGCCCCGCCCCCGAGGCCACCGCGGTGGCCCAGGCCCCTGCCCCGCCGCCCCCCGCACCCGCACCGGCACCCGTCCCTGCGCCCGCCCCGGCGGTCGTCCCGATCGCCGCCCCGGTGACGGTGGCCGCCGCCCCCGCGGCGCCTGCACCTGCGGCCGAACCCGCGCCGGCGCCCCCACCCGCCCCGGCGCCTGCGGCGGCGCCCGCGAGCGGCGGCTTCTGGGTGCAGCTGGGTGCGTTCCGCCAGCGCGAGGGCGCCGACAGCTTCCGGCGCCAGGTGGCGGACGAGGCAGGCTGGCTCTCGCCGCTGCTGGCGGTGTTCGACGACGCCTCGCTGTTCCGGCTGCAGGCCGGGCCGTATGCGACGCGCGACGAGGCCGCGGGCATCGCCGAGCGCATCCGCGACGCGCTCAAGCTGGTGCCGCTGATCGTCGAGCGCTGAGCCTCACTCGCCCTTGAGCTGCAGCGCGCGCTCGTAGAGCGGGTTGCGCGGCGCGCCGGTCAGCTGTGCGGCCAGCGCGACGGCCTGCTTGAGCGGCAGCGCCTCCATCAGCGCCCGCAGCGCCGGCTCGGCCCGCGCCAGCGCATCGTCGGCGGCCTGCGCCTGGCCGTGCAGCACCAGCACGAACTCGCCCTTGCGCCGGTTCGCGTCCGTCCCGAGCCAGGCGGGCAGCTCGGCGGCCGTCATCGTCGCGATGGTCTCGAACTGCTTGGTCAGCTCCCGGCACATGGTGAGCCGCCGCGCGCCGGCGGCCTGCGCCAGCGCGGCGGCCAGCGCCTCGATGCGGTGCGGCGCCTCGAAGAGAACCTGTGCCTCGGGCCGGCGCGCCAGGTCCTGCACGGCCTGCTCGAGCTCGCGCGCCTTGGTGGGCAGGAAGCCCACGAAGCGGAAGCCGCCGGGCTGCACGTCGCCTGCGGCGCTGAGCGCCGCGGTGGCGCTGCTGGCGCCGGGCACCGGCACCACGGCGTGGCCGGCCTGCTGCACCGCCGCCACCAGCCGCGCGCCGGGATCGGACACCGCCGGGGTGCCGGCGTCGCTCACGTAGGCGACGCGCTCCCCGGCGGCGAGCCGCTCGACCACGCGCTGCGCGGCCTCGCGCTCGTTGTGCTCGTGCACCGCCAGCAGCGGCCGCTCGATGCCGTAGTGGCGCAGCAGCGCCGCGGTATGGCGGGTGTCCTCGCAGGCCACGGCGTCGACCAGCTGCAGCACGTGCAGCGCGCGCAACGTGATGTCGGCCAGGTTGCCGATCGGCGTGGCGACCACGTAGAGCGCGCTTGCGGGATACTGCTGGCCGCCTGCCGCCTCGGCGGCAGCCTGCAACAACAACGAGGCGTCGATGGTCACGACGAAGGCCCTGGGTGATGAAGGGGAGGAACGCGCGCTGGCGCACCTGCGGCGCGCGGGGCTGGAACTGGTGCAGCGCAATTATCGCGTCGCGGGCGGCCCGGGACGGCCGGCCGCCGAGGTCGACCTGATCCTGCGCGAGCGCGACGGCACGCTGGTGTTCGTCGAGGTGCGGCAGCGCCGCTCGAGCGGCTTCGGCGGCGCGGCGGCCAGCGTCACGCCGGCCAAGCAGCGCCGCATCGTGCGCGCCGCGCAGCACTACCTGCTGCAGCTGCGCACCCCGCCGCCCTGCCGCTTCGACGTGGTGGCCATCGACGGCGACGGCCTGCAGTGGTTCAAGGCGGCATTCGAGGCCTCGTAGCACGCCGTTGCGAACCCCGTGGAACCCTGCCGGAAACATGGGGTCACACGGCCGTGACTTATGATCCCTCCCGCATCGGACCGCGCGCCGGTGCCTCCCTCCATTCCCTCGAGGACCGCCCCCAGCCATGCTGGAACAACGGATACAACAACAGTTTTTCGAAAGCGCAGACCTGAAATACCAGGCAGCCGACCTGCTGGCGCGTCCGATCGCCGATGCGGTGCAGGCCATCGTCGGCTGCATCACCGCGGGCGGCAAGGTGCTCGCCTGCGGCAACGGCGGCTCGGCCGGCGACGCGCAGCACTTCGCGGCCGAACTGGTCGGCCGCTTCGAGCGGGAGCGCCCCGGCCTCGCGGCCATCGCGCTCAGCACCGACACCTCGGTGCTGACGGCGGTGGGCAACGACTACGGCTTTGCCCGGATCTTCTCCAAGCAGGTGCAGGCCCTGGGCCAGCCCGGCGACGTGCTGCTGGCGATCTCGACCAGCGGTAACTCTGCCAACGTCCTGGAGGCGATCCAGGCCGCGCACGACAAGGAAATGACCGTCGTGGCCCTGACCGGGCGCGGCGGCGGCAAGATCAAGGAGCTGCTGGCGGAAACCGACGTGCACATCTGCGTGCCGCACGATCGCACCGCACGCATCCAGGAAGTCCACCTGCTCGTGTTGCACTGCCTGTGCGACGCGATCGACACCCAATTGCTCGGAGAACAGGACCACGCATGACCCGCACCCGTACCTCCTCGTTTCTGGCCCGCGCCATGACCCGCCCGGTCGTGGCCGCCCTTGCTGCCGCCACGCTCGCTGCCGGGCTGTCGGCCTGTGCTCCCCTGGTCGTCGGCGGCGCGATGGTCGGCGGCGTGATGGTCGCGCTGGACCGCCGCACCTCCGGCGCCCAGGTCGAGGACCAGGCCATCGAACTGAAGGCGATCAACCGCATCAAGGAAGTCGCCGGCGACCGCGTGCACGTCAACGCCACCAGCTTCAACCGCATGGTGCTGCTGACCGGCGAGGTGCCCACCGAGGAAGACAAGCAGGCCATCGAGCTGGCGGTCTCGCGCATCGAGAACGTGCGCTCCATCGTCAACGAGCTGGCGGTGATGGAGAAGAGCTCGCTGGCCTCGCGCTCCAGCGACGTGATCCTGGCCGGCAAGGTCAAGGCCACGCTGGTCGACGCGCGCGACATCCAGGCCAACGCGTTCAAGGTGGTCACCGAGCGCGGCATCGTCTACCTGATGGGCATCGTCACCGAGCGCGAGGCCAACCGCGCCTCGGACCTGGCGCGCAGCGTCAGCGGCGTGCGCAAGGTGGTGCGCGTGTTCGAGATCGTCAGCGAGGAAGAGCTGGCCCGCATCCTGCCCAAGACCGAGCCGGCCGACACCAGGACCGACCCGGCGGCGCAGTAAGACCCGCCTCGCCCCAAACGCAAAAGGCTCCCGCGGGAGCCTTTTGCGTCGCCCGGGTGGCAGCGCTTCAGCGCAGCCGGCGGATCAGGCTGGAAGTGTCCCAGCGCCCGCCGCCCATGGCCTGCACCTCGGCGTAGAACTGGTCGACCAGCGCGGTGACCGGCAAGCGCGCGCCGTTGCGGCGGGCTTCGTCCAGGCACAGGCCCAGGTCCTTGCGCATCCAGTCGACCGCGAAGCCGAAGTCGAACTCGTCGCGCACCATGGTCGGTCCGCGGTTCTCCATCTGCCAGCTCTGCGCCGCGCCCTTGCTGATCACGTCGAGCACCGCGTTCATGTCCAGGCCCGCCTTCTGGCCGAAGGCGATCGCCTCGGACAGGCCCTGCACCAGGCCGGCGATGCAGATCTGGTTGACCATCTTGGCCAGCTGCCCTGCGCCGCTGTCGCCCAGCAGCGTGACCGCCTTCGAATAGGCCATCGCGACCGGCTTCATCTTCTCGAACGCGGCCGCGTCGCCGCCGCACATCACGGTCAGCACGCCATTGATGGCGCCCAGGTTGCCACCCGAGACCGGCGCGTCGACGAACGCGAAGCCGCGCTTGCGGGCGATCGCGCTCAGCTCGCGCGCGACGTTGGCCGAGGCGGTGGTGTGGTCGACGAAGATCGCGCCGGCCTTCATGGCAGCGAAGGCGCCGTGCTCGCCGGTCGTGACGCTGCGCAGGTCGTCGTCGTTGCCCACGCAGGCGAACACGATGTCCGCGCCCTGCGCCGCTTCGGCCGGGGTCTTCGCCAGCGTGCCGCCGTACTCCTGCACCCAGCGCTCGGCCTTGGCCGTGGTGCGGTTGTAGACCGTCACCTTGTGCCCGGCACGGGCCAGGTGGCCGGCCATCGCATAGCCCATCACGCCCAGGCCGATGAAGGCGACGGCATGCGGGGTGATGGGGTCGTAGGTCTTCGTGCTCATTCGATGCTCCTCAAGCGACGAAGGCCCCGAGCCGCTCGGCGGGGCTCGGGGCCGGGTAGCGACGGGCTCAGACGATGGTCAGGTGCTCGGTGCCGGCCGCCAGGTCGGCGTTGCGCGCGCGCTGGCTGTTGAGCTTGATCTGCAGCCGCAGGTCGTTGACCGAATCGGCGTTGCGCAACGCGTCCTCGTAGGTGATGAAGTTGCCTTCGTAGAGGTCGAACAGCGCCTGGTCGAAGGTCTGCATGCCCAGCTCGCGGCTCTTCTTCATGATCTCCTTGATCTCGGCGACCTCGCCCTTGAAGATCAGCTCGGAGATCAGCGGCGTGTTCAGCAGGATCTCGACCGCCGCGATGCGGCCCTTGCCCTCCTGGCGCGGCAGCAGGCGCTGCGAGACCATGGCCTTGAGGTTGAGCGACAGGTCCATCAGCAGCTGGGCGCGGCGCTCCTCGGGGAAGAAGTTGATGATGCGGTCCAGCGCCTGGTTCGCGCTGTTGGCGTGCAGCGTGGCCATGCACAGGTGGCCGGTCTCGGCGAAGGCCACCGCGTGCTCCATCGTCTCGCGGTCGCGGATCTCGCCCATCAGGATCACGTCCGGCGCCTGGCGCAGCGTGTTCTTCAGCGCCGCCTCCCAGCCGTCGGTGTCGATGCCGACCTCGCGCTGGGTGACGATGCAGTTCTTGTGCGGATGCACGAACTCGACCGGGTCCTCGATCGTGATGATGTGGCCGTAGGAGTTCTCGTTGCGGTAGTCGACCATGGCCGCCAGCGTCGTGCTCTTGCCCGAGCCCGTCGCGCCCACCATGATGACCAGGCCGCGCTTGGTCATCGCGATTTCCTTGAGCACCTGCGGCAGGCCCATCGCGTCGATGGTCGGCAGCGTCTGCGGGATCACCCGCAGCACCAGGCCGACCTGGCCCTGCTGCACGAAGGCGTTGACGCGGAAGCGCCCGATGCCCTGCGGCGCGATCGCGAAGTTGCATTCCTTGGTGCGCTCGAACTCCGCGGCCTGCTTGTCGTTCATGATGGAGCGCGCCAGCGCCATCGTGTGCTGCCCGGTCAGCGGCTGGGGCGAGACCTTGGTGACGCGGCCGTCGACCTTGATGGCCGGGGGAAAGTCGGCCGTCAGGAACAGGTCCGAGCCGTTGCGGGCGATCATCAGCCGCAGCAGGTCGTTGATGAATTTGGAGGCCTGATCTCGTTCCATGGCGTCGGTCCGATCGGTGTCAGCAAACTCGAAATGATGCGCAGCGCCGTGTTCAGCTGCGCGACAGCAGCGCGCTCAGGCGGGCACTGACCTGGCGCAGGCGCAGCGACAGCCGCCGCGCCAGCGAGGCCAGCAGCGCGAGCCCGAGGCGCGGCTCCTGCATGATCATGCGATCCAGCCCCTGCGCGTCGACCACCGCGAGCACGCACGGCGTGACGGTGGTGCAGGCGGAAAAGCGCGAGCCGGCGTCGAGCAGCGACATCTCGCCCAGCATGTCACCGGCATGCGCCTCGGCCAGCCGTGCCCGGCCGCCCCAGGGCTGCACGCGGTCGACCGCGATGGTGCCGTCGAGCACGATCAGCATGTAGTCGCCCTGCTCGTCCTGCCCGATCACTTCCTTGCCGGCGGGCACCTCGACGAACTCGAGGTACTGCGCCATGCGCTCCAGCTCGTCGCGCTCCAGCGTCGCGACATAGCGGTCCACCCCCCACAGCTCGGCGAAGCGCGCGGCGCCGCGCGCGCGGTCATGGGGCTGCGCCTCCACCTCGCGGGCGCGCTCCGCCCAGGTGGCGAACCGGGCATCCTCGTCGGAACGCTCCTGGAACATGGTGGAGAAGAAGCCGGAGTCTTCGCCGCTGGCTGCCGCGGAAGCCGGTTGCGAAGGGGTGGAAGCGCCGCCTTTGAGTTTCTCGATCAGCTTTTTCATGGGGGATGCTTGCACTCGCGGGCGGCCGCGCCCGGCGCGTCAGCCGGGGAAGTTCTCCGGGAACTTGGCCTTGGCGCGCGCTTCGGCCGGCGAAATCAGGTTGCGGCGCACCAGGTCGGACAGGCACTGGTCCAGCGTCTGCATGCCCATGCTGTTGCCGGTCTGGATCGCGGAGTACATCTGCGCGATCTTGTTCTCGCGGATCAGGTTGCGGATGGCCGCCGTGCCCAGCATGATCTCGTGCGCCGCGATGCGGCCCGAGCCGTCCTTGAGCTTGCACAGCGTCTGCGAGATCACCGCGACCAGCGACTCGGACAGCATCGCGCGCACCATCTCCTTCTCGGCCGCGGGGAACACGTCGACGATGCGGTCGATGGTCTTGGCCGCGCTCGAAGTGTGCAGCGTGCCGAACACCAGGTGGCCGGTCTCGGCCGCGGTCAGCGCCAGGCGGATGGTCTCCAGGTCGCGCATCTCGCCCACCAGGATCGCGTCCGGGTCCTCGCGCAGCGCCGAGCGCAGCGCGTTGGCGAAGCTCAGCGTGTGCGGGCCCACCTCGCGCTGGTTGACCAGGCACTTCTTGGATTCGTGCACGAACTCGATCGGGTCCTCCACCGTCAGCACGTGGCCGTACTGGTTCTCGTTGAGGTGGTTGATCATCGCCGCCAGGGTGGTGGACTTGCCGGAGCCGGTCGGCCCGGTCACCAGCACCAGGCCGCGCGGCTTGAGCGCGAGCTCGGCGAACACCTTGGGCGCGTTGAGCTGCTCGAGCGTGAGGATCTTGGACGGGATGGTCCGGAACACGGCGCCCGCGCCCCGGTTCTGGTTGAACGCGTTGACGCGGAAGCGCGCCAGCCCCTGGATCTCGAACGAGAAGTCGCACTCCAGCGTCTCCTCGTAGGCCTTGCGCTGGGCGTCGTTCATGATGTCGTACACCATGTCGTGGACCTGCTTGTGGTCCAGCGGGTCGACATTGATGCGACGCACGTCGCCATGCACGCGAATCATCGGCGGCAGGCCGGCAGACAGGTGCAGGTCGGATGCCTTGTTCTTGACCGAGAAGGCCAGCAGCTGGGTGATGTCCATGTGTGCTCTTGCCGGCGGGCACCGCCGTACGGAAATGCGCGTAGGGCCAGGGAAGGCAGTAAGCTCGCGCCATTATGGCGACGATCGCGGAGAACATACAACAAGTGCGCCAGCGCATCGCGGCGGCCTGCGCGCAGGCCGGGCGCGACGTGCAAAGCGTCACGCTGCTGGCAGTGAGCAAGACCTTCCCGGCCGAGGCCGTGCGCGAGGCCATCGACGCGGGGCTGACGCGCTTCGGCGAGAACTACGTGCAGGAAGGCGTCGAGAAGATCGGCGCGCTGGCCGGGCTGCGCGAGCGCCTCGAATGGCACCTGATCGGCCCGCTGCAGAGCAACAAGACCCGGGTGGTCGCGGAGCACTTCGACTGGGTGCACTCGGTGGACCGGCTCAAGATCGCCGAGCGCCTGTCGGCGCAGCGCCCCCCCCACCTGCCGCCGCTGCAGCTGTGCCTGCAGGTGAACATCAGCGGCGAGGCGACCAAGAGCGGCATCGCGCCCGAGGCGGTGCGCGAGCTGGCGCTGCAGGTGTCGCGGCTGCCGCACGTGCGGCTGCGCGGGCTGATGGCGATTCCCGAACCGGCCGCCGATGCGCAGGCCCAGCGCCGTCCGCACCGCGCGCTGCGCGAGCTGCTCGACGCGCTGAACCGCGAAGGGCTGGGGCTGGACACGCTGTCGATGGGCATGACCGCCGACCTGGAAGCGGCGATCCTCGAGGGCGCCACCATCGTGCGCGTGGGCACCGCGATCTTCGGCAGGCGCTGACCGGCAGGTGCCGGGTCAGATCGGCAGCATGGTGGTGTTCTTGACCTCCTCCATCACCGCGTAGGTGTGGGTCTCGCGCACGCCGGGCAGCGACCAGATCACCGAGCCGATCAGTTCGCGGTAGGCCTGCATGTCGGCCACGCGGGTCTTGATGAGGTAGTCGAAGCCGCCGGCCACCAGGTGGCATTCGAGGATCTCGGGCCGCGCCTGCACCGCGGCCTTGAAGGCGTTCATCACGTCGGGGGTGGTGCGGTCGAGCACCACCTCGACGAACACCATCATGCCGGCAGCGAGCTTCTGCGGGTTGAGCCGCGCCTCGTAGCCGAGGATGTAGCCGTCGCGGGTCAGGCGCTTGACGCGCTCGAGCACCGCCGTCGGAGACAGGTGCACGGCCTCGGCGAGCTTGAGGTTGGCGATGCGACCATCCTGCTGCAGCACACGCAGGATCTTGCGGTCGATCTTGTCGAGGTCGTTGACGTCGCTGCCCCCGTTCTTCATCCTTGATTTTCCCCCGTCGGCGACCTATTGAATGGTGAATGATGCTAGGAGATCCCCCCTAACCTAGCAAGTCATCCAAAACCCTGAGGCGAGGACGATGGCTGCCGACACCCCGTTCCCGACGCCGCCCGAGCGCATGCGCCTGCCGCGGCCCGACCGTCCCGAAGCCGACGTGGTGCAGGCCCTGCTGCGACAGCCCGCGCTGCGCTGGGACGCCGTGCGGCAGGCGGCCACGCCCTGGGTGCAGGCGGTGCGCGAGCACCCGGCGCCGTTCTGGGCGATGGAGTCGCTGCTCAAGGAGTACCCGTTGTCGCGCCCCGAAGGGCTGGCGCTGATGCGGCTGGCCGAGGCCCTGCTGCGCGTGCCGGACGTCGAGACCGCGATGGCGCTGGCCGCCGACCAGCTGGGCCGCGCCCGCTTCGACGCCGGCGGCGGCAGCGCGCACCCGCTGCTGGCCGGGCTGTCGGCGCGCGTGCTGGAGCTCGGCCGCCGGCTGCTGCCGGCCGAAGGCAGCGCGCCCGGCCTGCTGCAGCGCCTGGGTGCGCAGACGGTGGTGGCCGCCGCGGTGCGCGCGCTGCAGCTGCTGGGACGGCAGTTCGTGCTCGGCCGCCACATCGACGAGGCCCTGCACGAGGCGCAGGCGCAGCGCGCCGGGCAGCCGGCGCTGCGCTTCAGCTTCGACATGCTGGGCGAAGGCGCGCGCACCGGGCGCGACGCCGAGCGCTACCTCGCGGCCTACCACCATGCGATCGAACGCATCGCCCGCGAGCAGCCGGCCGATGCCGCGCCCGAGCAGGCCGACGGCATCTCGGTCAAGCTCAGCGCCCTGCACCCGCGCTACGAGCCGGCGCAGCGCCAGCGGCTGTTCGCCGAACTGCTGCCGCGCCTGTGGACGCTGGTCGAGCGCGCCGCGCGCGCGAACATGAACCTCACCATCGACGCCGAGGAAAGCGAGCGGCTGGAGCTGTCGCTGGACCTGTTCGAGGCGCTGGCCGCGCGGGTCGCGCAGGCCTGGCCGCAGTGGCAGGGCCTGGGGCTGGCGGTGCAGGCCTACCAGACCCGTTCGCTGGAGGTGGTGCAGGAGGTCGCGCGCCTGGCCGCGGCGTACCGGCTGCGCCTGATGGTGCGCCTGGTCAAGGGCGCGTACTGGGACGGCGAGATCAAGCGCGCGCAGGAGCTGGGCCTGGCCGGCTACCCGGTGTACACCCGCAAGCAGCACACCGACCTCGCCTACCTCGCCTGCGCGCGCGTGCTGCTGGACCACGCGCCGCAGGTCTTTCCGCAGTTCGCGACGCACAACGCCGGCACGATCGCCGCGGTGCTGCAGATGGCGCGCGAGCGCGGTGCCGCCTTCGAGATGCAGCGCCTGCACGGCATGGGCGAAGGCATCTACCGCGAGGTGCTCAAGCGCGAGCCGGTCGCGCTGCGCGTCTACGCGCCGGTGGGCGAGCACCGCGACCTGCTCGCCTACCTGGTGCGCCGCCTGCTGGAAAACGGCGCGAACTCGTCCTTCGTGCACCAGCTGGCCGACGCGCGCGTGCCGCTCGACGCCCTGCTGGTCTCGCCGTTCAACCTGCAAGGCGATCCCGGCCTGCCGCTGCCTGCGGCGCTGTACGGCCCGGCACGCCCCAACTCGGCAGGCGTGGACCTCGCCTGCCTGGCCGACCGCGAGCCGCTGTACGCCACGGCCCGCGACACGGCCGTGCCCACGGTGCCCGAGGCGGATGCCGCGGCCGTCGACGCCGCAATGCAGCGGCTGCACGCCGGCTTCGCGCTCTGGGACGCCACCCCGGTGGCCGGGCGCGCCGCAGCGCTGCGCCGCGCCGCCGAGGCGCTGGAGGCGCGCCGGGCCGAGTTCTGCGGGCTGCTGGTGCGCGAGGCCCGCAAAGTGATGGCCGATGCGGTGGCCGAGGTGCGCGAGGCGGTCGACTTCCTGCGCTACTACGCGGCCGAGGCCGAGCAGCGCTTCGCCCCGCTCGCCCTGCCCGGGCCGACCGGCGAGTCGAACGAGCTGCGCCTGCGCGGGCGCGGCGTGTTCGTCTGCATCAGCCCGTGGAACTTCCCGCTGGCGATCTTCACCGGCCAGGTGGCCGCCGCCCTGGTGGCCGGCAACAGCGTGGCGGCCAAGCCGGCCGAGCAGACGCCGGCGGTGGCGCAGCGCATGGTCGCGCTGCTGCATGGCTGCGGCGTGCCGGAAGACGCGCTGCAGCTGCTGCACGGCCCGGGCGAGACGGTGGGCGCGGCGCTGGTGCGCGACGCGCGCTGCGCGGGCGTGGCCTTCACCGGCTCGACCGAAGTGGCCAAGGCGATCCAGCGCAGCCTGGCCGACAAGGACGGCCCCATCGTGCCGCTGATCGCCGAAACCGGCGGCATCAACGCGATGCTGGTCGACTCCACCGCCCTGCCCGAGCAGGTGGTCGATGCGGTGATCCAGAGCGCATTCCGCTCCGCCGGCCAGCGCTGCTCGGCGCTGCGCCTGCTGTGCCTGCACGTGCACATCGCCGATGCCGTGCTGCAGATGCTGGCCGGCGCGATGCAGGAACTGGTGGTGGGCGACCCGCTGCAATGGTCCACCGACGTCGGCCCGGTGATCGACGCCCAGGCGCACGCGGCGCTGGCCCGCCATGTCGCGCGGCTGGATGCACAGGCGCGCCTGGTCGCGCGCACGCCGCTGCCCGCGGGGCTGGCCGGCGATCACCTCGCGCCGGTGGCCTACGAGGTGCGCGACATCGCCGAGGTGCGCGAGGAGGTGTTCGGCCCGGTGCTGCACGTGGTGCGCTGGGGCTCGGGCGAACTGGCCACGCCCGAGGCGGTGATCGACCGCGTCAACGCGCTGGGCTACGGTCTGACGCTGGGCGTGCAGACCCGCATCGAAGGCCGTGCACTGCAGGTCGCGCAGCGGGCGCGGGTCGGCAACGTCTACGTCAACCGCAACATGATCGGCGCGGTGGTCGGCGTGCAGCCCTTCGGCGGCGAGGGCCTGAGCGGCACCGGTCCCAAGGCCGGCGGGCCGCACTACCTGCTGCGCTTCGCCAGCGAGCAGACCCTGACCATCAACACCGCGGCCGCGGGCGGCAACGCGGCGCTGCTCGCCGGCGGCCGTTGATACGTACACTGCCGGGCATGGACACGTCGACTGCAATTGCCTTCATCGGCGGCGGCAACATGGCCTCCGCCCTCATCGGCGGGCTGCGCGCCAGCGGCCACGCCGCCTCGGACCTCATCGTCATCGAGCCCAGCGCCGAGCAGCGCGAGCGGCTGGCCCGGCAGTACGCCGTGCAGGCGCTGGCCGCCGCCGGCCCGGAGCTGGCGCGCGCCGGCACCGTGGTGTGGGCGGTCAAGCCCCAGCTGTTCAAGGCCGCGGCCGAGCCCTGCCGCGCGCACCTGCCGCCGGCGCTGCACCTGAGCGTGATGGCCGGCATCCGCAGCGACGCGATCGTCGCGGCCACCGGCAGCGTGCGCGTGGTGCGCGCGATGCCCAACACGCCGGCGCTGATCGGCCAGGGCATCTCGGGGCTGTACGCGCGCCCGGAGGTGTCGGCCGGGGAACGCGAGGCGGTGGCGCAGCTGATGGCCCCCACCGGCCGCACCGTGTGGGTGGCGCAGGAAGCCGAGCTGGATGCGGTGACGGCGCTGTCGGGCTCGGGCCCGGCCTATGTCTTCTACTTCATCGAGGCGATGATCGAGGCCGCGCAGGCCATGGGCCTGAGTGCGGACCAGGGCCGCGAGCTGGCGCTGGCCACCTTCGCCGGCGCGACGGAACTGGCGCGCCGCTCGGACGAGCCGCCCGAGGTGCTGCGCGAGCGCGTGACCTCCAAGGGCGGCACCACCTATGCCGCGCTGACCTCGATGGAGGCCGCGCAGGTCAAGCACGCCTTCATCCAGGCCATCCAGGCAGCCCGCCAGCGCGCCCAGGAGCTGGGCGACGAGTTCGGGCGCTGAATCCCGGCCGCACAGAAAAAGACGCGCCCGGCAGGCGTGAACCTGCAAGGCGCGTCGCAACGCGCGGTGCCCTGCCGCAATGAGAGCATCGGCCGAAGGATGCACCAGCGCCCGGGCCCGCAGTGCCCGCGCTTGTCGTCCCGGCAGGCGGCCTCCCTGGCATGGCTGCGGGCCAAGGCGAGGCGTTGAACCTCTCGCAAGCCACATGCCATGCCGGATGGCCCATCCGGGTGCACATTCGCGTCGTTGCGGGCAGCGCACCCGCAGGGTGAGCGGGCATTGCGCAACACGCCACAAGAATCCGACACGCGCGGCTACAAGCGCCCGTCCAGGCTGGTGCAGCGCGAGGAAACGGTGCGCGTGCGCCGCGTCAGGCGCAGGCCGCGACCACCCCGACGAAGACGGCGAAGCCGACCCAGTGGTTGAGCCGGAAGGCACGGAAGCAGCCCTCGCGGGTGCGCCCGCGGATCAGCTGGTAGTGCCAGGCGACCTGCGCCGCGGCGGCCAGCAGGCCGAGCGCATAGGGCCAGCGCAGCTGCAGGTGCCAGCCGATCGCGCCCCAGGTGAGGAGGTAGGCGACGTACAGCGCCATCACCGCGACGACGTCATGGCGCCCGAAGGTGATCGCCGAGGTGCGGATGCCGATCCTGAGGTCGTCGTCGCGGTCGACCATCGCGTACTCGGTGTCGTAGGCGATGACCCAGAACAGGTTGCCCAGCAGCAGCAGCCAGGCCAGCGCCGGCACCTGGTCCTGCACCGCGGCGAAGGCCATCGGGATGCCGAAGCTGAAGGCCACCCCGAGCACCGCCTGCGGCATCGAGAAGAAGCGCTTGGTGTACGGGTAGACGAGGGTGACGGCCAGCGCGACGAAGGACCACAGCACGGTGGTCCGGTTGGTCGTCAGCACCAGCGCGAACGAGACCAGCGCCAGCACGGCGCCCACGGCCAGCGCCTCGCGCGGCGAGACGGCGCCGCTGGTCACCGGGCGGTCGGTGGTGCGCTTGACGTGGCGGTCGAACTCGCGGTCGGCCACGTCGTTGACCGCGCAGCCGGCCGAGCGCATCAGGAAGGTGCCGAGCGTGAAGACGGCCAGCAAATGCCAGCCCGGGAAGCCGCCGGCGGCGATCCACAGGGCGGCCAGCGTCGGCCACAGCAGCAGCAGCGAGCCGACCGGCTTGTCCCAGCGGATGAGTTGCAGGTAGAGCGGAAACTTCAGGTGCAGCGTGGACATGCCGCGAGTTTAGAACCGCGGCGCCCAGCGCGCCCGGGGGCCCGGGCCGCGACGGCCCGGGCGGCGCGATCAGCTCTCGAGCAGGCTACGCAGCATCCAGGCGGCCTTCTCGTGCACGTCCAGGCGCTGCGTCAGCAGGTCGGAGGTCGGCTCGTCGTTGGCCTTGTCGACCAGCGGGAACAGGTTGCGGGCGGTGCGCGCCACGCCTTCGTTGCCGGCCACCAGGATGCGGATCATCTCCTCGGCCTTGGGCGGCTGGCTCGGCACGTCCGGCAGCGAGGTCAGCTTGCCGAAGTCCTCGTAGGAGGCCACCGCGACGTGGCCCAGCGCGCGGATGCGCTCGGCGATCGGGTCGACGGCGTTCCACAGCTCGGTGTACTGGGTCATGAACATCGCGTGCAGCGTGTTGAACATGGGCCCGGTCACGTTCCAGTGGAAGTTGTGGGTGGTCAGGTACAGCGTGTAGGTGTCGGCCAGCAGGCGGTTCAGGCCTTCGGCGATCGCGGCGCGGTCCTTGTCGGAAATGCCGATGTTGACCTGCGGCACGCCGGTCGCGGCGGCCTTGTTCTTGCTCTTGGTTGCCATGGGGGTCTTGCTCCTGGGGGTGGTTGAGGAATGAGGTCAGTCTATGCCAACGGTGCCGCGCCTGCATCACGAAAGCCGGCGCACGCCCGGCAGCTCGCAGGCGTAGATCGCGTTGCGCAGCGCCGCGATCGCCTCGTAGCGGGTGAAGGTGCGCCGCCAGGCCAGCACCACGCGGCGCGTGGGCGTCGGCTCGGCAAAGGGAATGTAGGCCACGTGCGGGTGCGGTTCCTTGGGCACGCTCAACTGCGGCACGACGGTCACGCCCATGCCGGAGGCCACCATGTGCTTGATGGTCTCCAGCGACGAGCCTTCGAAGCTCTTGCGGATGCCTTCGGCGTCGCTGGAGAAGCGCGCGAACTCGGGGCAGACCTCCAGCACGTGGTCGCGGAAGCAGTGCCCGGTGCCCAGCAGCAGCATGGTCTCGCGCTTGAGCTCCTCGGAGGCGATGCGCTCGCGCTGCGCGAGCGGATGGCTGCGCGGCACGGCCACCATGAACGGCTCGTCGTACAGGGGCGCCAGCGCCAGCCCGGTGTCGGGGAAGGGCTCGGCCATGATGGCAGCGTCCAGCTCGCCGGTGCGCAGCATCTCCAGCAGCTTGACGGTGAAGTTCTCCTGCAGCATCAGCGGCATCTGCGGCACCCGCTCGATGGTCTGCTTGACCAGGTCGGGCAGCAGGTAGGGCGCGACGGTGTAGATCACGCCCAGGCGCAGCGGGCCGGCCAGCGGGTCCTTGCCGCGCTTGGCGATCTCCTTGATCGCGGCGGCCTGGTCGAGCACGGCCTGGGCCTGGCGCACGATCTCCTCGCCCAGCGGCGTCACGGCCACCTCGGAGGCGCCGCGCTCGAAGATCTTGACGTCCAGCTCGTCCTCGAGCTTCTTGACCGCGACGCTCAGGGTCGGCTGCGACACGAAGCAGGCTTCCGCCGCCCGCCCAAAGTGCCGCTCGCGAGCGACAGCGACGATGTAGCGCAGTTCGGTCAGGGTCATGACGTCTCTCCCGTGCCGGGGGCAAGCAAAAAACTATCGCAAGGATGGCGCGATTGTGCGCGCACCGGCCAGGGTACCGGTAGTGCGGGGGTACTCCCCTGACCGGGCTCAGGCCTTGAGGTACTCGGACCTGCCGCCCAGCCAGCGGGCCACGTGGGCCGCGGCGGCCTGCGGGTGGCGCTCGAGCAGCAGCTGCGCGGCGCTGCGCGCGCGCGCCACCCAGGGCGCGTCCTCCTGCAGGTCGGCAAAGCGCAGCAGCGGCGCGCCGGACTGGCGCGCGCCGAGGAACTCGCCCGGGCCGCGGATCTCCAGGTCGCGGCGCGCGATCTCGAAGCCGTCGTTGGTCTCGACCATGGCCTTCAGGCGCGCCTTGCCGGTGTCCGACAGCGGCGGGGTGTACAGCAGCACGCACACGCTGGCCACCGCGCCGCGGCCGACCCGCCCGCGCAGCTGGTGCAGCTGCGACAGCCCGAAGCGCTCGGCGTGCTCGATCACCATCAGGCTGGCGTTGGGCACGTCCACGCCGACCTCGATCACGGTGGTGGAGACCAGCACGCTCATCTGCCCCTGGCTGAACAGCGACATCACCGCGGCCTTCTCGGCCGGCGGCATGCGCCCGTGCAGCAGCCCGACCATGTGCCCGGACAGGGCCTCGCTCAGCTGCGCGTGGGTCTCGGTGGCGTTCTGCAGGTCCAGCTTCTCGCTTTCCTCGATCAGCGGGCAGACCCAGTAGACCTGCCGGCCCTGCCCGACCTCGTGGCGGATGCGCTCGATCACCTCGGCGCGCCGGGCGTCGGAGAACACCTTGGTGACGATGGGCATGCGCCCGGGCGGCAGCTCGTCGATGGTGCTGACGTCCAGGTCCGCGTAGTAGGTCATCGCCAGGGTGCGCGGGATCGGCGTGGCGCTCATCATCAGCAGGTGCGGCTCCAGCCCGCGGCCCTGCAGCTTCTGGCGCAGCTGCAGGCGCTGCTGCACGCCGAAGCGGTGCTGCTCGTCGATGATGGCCAGGCCCAGCCGGGCGAACTCGACCTGGTCCTGGATCACCGCATGGGTGCCGACCACCAGCGAGGCGGCGCCGCTGGCCACGCGCTCGAGCATCTCGCGGCGCGCGCGGCCCTTCTGGCTGCCGGTCAGCCAGGCCACGCCCACGCCCAGCGGCTCCAGCCAGCCGACCAGCTTGCGGAAATGCTGCTCGGCCAGGATCTCGATGGGCGCCATCAGCGCGCACTGCCAGCCCGCGCCGACGGCCACCGCCGCGGCCAGCGCCGCCACCACCGTCTTGCCGGAGCCGACGTCGCCCTGCAGCAGCCGGTGCATGGGCTGCGGGCGGGCCAGGTCCTGCGCGATCTCCTCGACCACGCGGCGCTGCGCCTCGGTGAGCCGGAACGGCAGCGCGGCGAGCAGCCGTTCGTGCAGCCCCTCGCGTTCGGCGCGCAGCGGCGGCGCCTGCAGGCGCGCGCGCTCGCGCTGGGCCTGCAGCTGCGACAGCTGCTGGGCCAGCAGCTCTTCGAACTTGAGCCGCAGCCAGGCGGGGTGGCTGCGGTCCTCCAGCGTCGCGAGCGACACCCTGGGCGACGGATGGTGCAGGAAGTGCAGCGCCTCGCGCAGCGTCGGCAGGCCGGGCGGCACCACCTCGGGCGGCAGCACCTCGGACAGGTCGGCACGCGCCAGCGCCGCGCCCACCGCCTTGCGCAGGTAGGCCTGCGGCAGCTGGGCCGAGGCCGGGTAGACCGGCGTCAGCGCCTCGGCCAGCGGGGTGTCGGGCGTGACCGCCTTGAAGCTCGGGTGCACCATCTCGCGGCCGAGGAAGCCGCCGCGCAGCTCGCCGCGCGCGCGGATGCGCTGGCCCACCGCGAGCGTCTTCTGGTGCGAGGGGTAGAAGCTGAAGAAGCGCAGCCGCACGGTGTCGCTGCCGTCGTCCAGCGTGACGACCAGCTGGCGGCGCGGGCGCAGGCTGACCTGGCTGTCGGTCACCACGCCCTCGACCTGCACCGTGTCGCCGTCGCGCGCGTCGGCCAGCCGGGTGATGCGCGTCTCGTCCTCGTAGCGCAGCGGCAGGTGCAGCGCAAGGTCGATGTCGCGCACCAGGCCGAGCTTCTCCAGCGCCTTCTGGGGCGCGGACTTCTCGCGCTTGGCGGCAGGGGGGGAATCCGGGGCCGACGACATGGCCTGCATTCTGCCCGCGCCCGGCGGGGCCGGCGCGTGAGGGACAATCGCCGCTTCTTCCACGGGAACGGGTCCGTCCGGCCCTCCATCCGATGCAACGCACCTACACCCTGAGCGACTTCGACTTCGCTCTGCCTGCCGAACTCATCGCCCAGCATCCGGCCCCGCAGCGCAGCGCCTCGCGCCTGCTGGACGCCACCGGGGACGCCCCCGCCGACCGCGTGTTCCGCGACCTGCCGCAGCGCCTCGCGCCCGGCGACCTGCTGGTGTTCAACGACACCCGCGTCATCAAGGCGCGCCTGTACGGCACCAAGGCCACCGGCGGCAGCGTCGAGGTGCTGGTCGAGCGCATCCTGCCCGGCCACGAGGTGCTGGCACACCTGCGCGCGAGCAAGTCGCCGCGCCCGGGCACGGTGGTGCGCTTCGCCGGGACCTTCGACGCCGAGGTGCTGGGCCGTGGCGGCCCGGACGGCGGGCTGTTCCACCTGCGCTTTCCCGACGACCCGCTGGTGCTGCTGGAGCGCCACGGCCACGTGCCGCTGCCGCCCTACATCACCCACGCCGACACCGACGAGGACGAGCGCCGCTACCAGACCGTGTTCGCCGACAAGCCGGGCGCGGTGGCCGCGCCGACCGCGGCGCTGCACTTCGACGACGCGGTGCTGCAGGGGCTGGCGCAGCGCGGCGTGCGCACCGCCAACGTGACGCTGCACGTGGGCGCGGGCACCTTCCAGCCGGTGCGCACCGAGAACCTGGCCGAGCACCGCATGCACACCGAATGGTTCGAGGTGCCGGCGGCGACCGTGCAGGCCATCGAGGCCACCCATGCGACCGGCGGCCGGGTGGTGTCGGTGGGCACCACGACGCTGCGCGCGCTGGAATCGGCCGCACGTGGCGGCGCGCTGCGCGCCGGCTGCGCCGAGACCGACATCTTCATCACGCCGGGCTTCGAGTTCCGCGTGGTGGACCTGCTGATCACCAACTTCCATCTGCCCAAAAGCACACTGATGATGCTGGTCAGCGCCTTCGCCGGCTACGAGCGCGTCATGGCGCTGTACCGCCACGCGATCGCGCAGCGCTACCGCTTCTTCAGCTACGGCGACGCGATGCTGCTGGACCGGCGCCCGGCCTGAGGCCGGCGCCGGCCGGCGTCAGTCGAAGCTGATCCGGTCGCCGTTCTTGACGAAGCGCAGCACGCGCGCCCTCTCGCCCGAACGCGTCAGCACGCCGGTGCGCACCTGCGAGTGGCCCCCCGCGGCGTTGACCGTGACGACGTAGCGCGTCGGTTTCCTGCCGGCATGGAGCTTGACGTCCACGAAGTACGAGCCGTCCGGCGCATTGCCGTTCCAGTAGATGTTCTCGGGGCCGAAGCCGTCGCGGTCGTCGCGGTCCAGCCGCCCGCCGCTGGCGCTGGAAGGACGAGCGAAGTAGATCGTCTGGCCGCCGGGTTCGCGCACGTGCAGGTCCACGTCGGTGCCGTCGGTGTTCCACGACAGCGAGATCTGCAGCGTGCCCGAGCCCAGCTTCAGCGCCTTCAGGCACGCCTTCTCGGTGTTGCTGACCTGCCCGGCGCGGTCCTCCACCGCGAACAGCACGCAGAAGTTGCCGGCCAGCAGCTCGGTAGGCAGGCGCAGCGCGACCTCGCCGTCGCATTCGGTGCCGGTGGCGGCGCTGTCCAGGCGCAGGTGGCGGCTCGCGCCCTCGACCTGGACATAGGTGCGCCGCAGCGGCTGCCGCGCATGGCATTCGAACGGGATCTGCGCGGTGCTGCCGTTGGAGGTGGTGACCTCGCGCACCAGCGCGCGGATGCGCGGGCGGCTGTCCGGGGTGCCGCTGGCCGCCGGCAGGCCGCCGTAGGTGGCGGTGGCGCCGTCCATCGTGACCGCGCGCGACAGCGCCTGCGGGTTGCGCGGGTCGATGCCGCCCTGGCGGCCGGTGCCGGTGCCGGCGGTGCGGTCCAGCGAGTCGGCGGACGCGTCGCAGTCACCGGTCGCGCCGGCGGTGCGGTCCAGCGGATCCACCGGGCCGCCGCGGCAGCCGGCGGCCGCGCGCGGCGCCCGGCGCTCGGGCTCGTCGTCCTGCGAGGCGGGTGCCTCCTGCGGCTTGTGCCCCTTGCGCGGAGCGCACCAGGACGGCCGCAGCGCGGCCCCCCCGTCGCACACCTCGCGGATCGCGCGGCTGAGGGCGCTGGTGTTGCCCACCGAGCTGAGGTTGGCGCAGAACACCGAGGCGCCGACGATGGTCGGCGCCAGCGTCAGCTCGCCGCGCATCAGCGTCTTCGCGGTGCCGGCCGAGGCCCATGCCGGCGGCGAGGCCACGCAGTGGTAGACCCGGCCCGTCCCGGTGGCATGCACCTGCGGGGCCGCGGTGTGGAACAGCTTCGCCCAGTCCGGGCTGCCCGGCACGTTGTACGACGGCGTGCCCTGCCGGGTGGGGCTGCCCGAATCCAGGCGCAGCCAGGGAAACGCGGCCACGCCGGGGGTGCGCACGCCGGCATCCATCACCACGTGCAGCTCCAGGCGCCGCGCCGCCTCGTGCAGCGCCGGCGGCAGGTTGGCCCGCCAGGCGACGGTGCCCGCTGGGGTGGCGATCGCGAAGTCGGTCACCTTCCAGTCCGCCAGCACGGCATTCACCGCGGCTTCGCCCATCAGGCTGAACAGGCGCCAGTGCAGCGTGTACTCGATGCACAGGTGGCGCAGCACGCCCTGCGGCTGGGGCGAGAAGCAGACGCGCTCCTTGTCGAACGCGCCGCGGAAGTCCGCCGCCTGGGCCGCGCCGCCGAGCAGCAGGGCCAGCACCATTGCCGGGACACCCCGCCAGCGCACGGTCGCCCCCATGCTCAGAAGCCGCTGACGTTCCACCAGCGCAGCATGCCCAGCTGGTCGCCGGAGACCAGCGTGCGGCCGTCGGGGCTGAAGGCCAGCGCCTGCACGCTGGTGACCAGCGGCGCCACCAGCCGGCCCACGGCCTGGCCGCTGCGCAGGTCGTACAGCTCGACGCGCTCGGCGCGTCCGACGGCCAGCAGCGAGGCCGAGCGCGCCAGCACGTTGGCGGCCGCCTTCGGGTCCGTGGCCAGCCGGCGCCAGGTCTTGCCGTCGCGGGGCCTCCAGGCGCCCACGGCCCGGCTGTCGCTGTCGAGGAAGTACACCGTCGAACCGTCGGCGGAGAACAGCGCGTCCGCCACCTCGCCGCGGGTGAGCAGCGCGCCCGCCTCCGCCCACGACCCGGTACGGCGCACGCTCAGCTCGCTGCCCGTGCCGGCGCGCGCGGCCACCAGCAGCTGCTGGCCGTCGTCGCTGTAGGCCAGGGCCGTGACCGGGCCCTTGAACTTCAGCAGGTTCTGGTAGCTGCGCTCGGCCAGGTCCCACAGGCGCACCTGCCCGTCGTCGCCGCCGGTGACCATCCACAGGCCGTCCGGGCTGAACGCGACCCGCCCCGTGGGCTGCGCGAGCGTCGAGCCGCGCAGCTCGACGCCGTCGACGGCGGTCCACACGCCGGCCTGCTTGGTGGTGGCGACCGCCACGTGGCGCGTCACCGGGTTCGGGGCCAGGCTGCGCACCGCCCCGTCGACCGCCCCCTCGGCCTGCCGCACGGCCCGCTCGGCGTTCCAGACGAGCAGCCGGCCGTGACGGTGCCCGCTGGCCAGCAGCCGGCCGTCGGGGCTGAAGGCCAGCGCGGCCACGCCCGCCCCCGTGCCCTGCTGGTGGCGGATCAGCGCGCGCGAACGGCTCTCGTCCTCGCGGTGCTGGCGCAGGGCCTCCTCCTGGGCCTCGCGCGCGGCCACCTCGCGGGCCTGCTGCGCCGCGGGCGCCTCGAGCTCGCCGAGCATCTCCAGCGCCTGCTGGTAGAAGCGCGCCTGGCGGCCCTGCTGGGTCAGGTAGGTCTCCAGCGCCTTCTTCGCGTCCAGGTAGCGCTGCAGCTCGGCCAGCGCACGCGCGCGGTGGTAGTGGTAGTTGACCGGCAGCGCGGCATCCAGCTTCGCCATCGCGTCCAGCGCCTTCAGCGCGCCTTCCCAGTCGCGTGCCTCGATCGCGGCCGCGGCGCGCGTGTTGAGGCGGTCGAGTTCGATCTCGGGCGGCAGCTGCGCCCAGGCGGGCGCGCTCAGGCCCAGGCTGAGGACGGCCGGCGCCAGCAGGCGCAGCAAGGTCGGCATCTTGGACATGGCAGCAGGCAATGCGGGGTGGATCGGGGCACGGCGCGTCGGGGACGCGCTCACAGGCCGGACAGCAGGCGCCGGGCTTCGGCGGCGTGCTCGCCGTTGCCGCCGGTGCGGGCCAGGTACTGCTCGAGCTTCCGGCGCGCCGCGGCGTTGCGGCGCAGCTTGACCAGCGTGTTGGCGTGCAGGAACTGGATCTCGGCCGGTGGCTCGGGATTGACCTGCTCGATGCGCTCGAAGATCTTCTGCGCCGCCTCGTGGTTGCCGGCGCGCAGCGCAGGTGCCAGGCGTGCCCGGTAGACCCGCAGCTGCTCGGCCGGCGGCAGCCACTGGTCGGCGTCGAGCTGCAGGTCGGTGACGAGGTGCCCCGGGACGCTGGCGAGCAGCGGCTCGGCCACGCCCGGCGCCTTGGCCTCGACCAGCAGGGTGGTCGGCCGCTTCGGCAGGCGCTGCGCCATCGCCGCCAGCGGCACGCGCAGCTCGCCCTCGGTGGAGGCGATGACGCGCTGCACCTCGCCCACCGGACGCTCCCTGGGGTCCAGCCCCTGCACGCGCACCGTGAACGACAGCGGCCGCTGCAGCGGCTCCAGCGGTCCGCGGCGTTCGTTGTCGGTGGAGCGCTCGTTGCGGCGCTGGGTCTGCCGTTCCTCCCACTCGCCGTATTCGCCGAAGCAGCCTTCGGTGTCGATGGCGCAGCCCAGGCCCAGCGTGGCCGCCCCGAGCGCGAGCGACACCATGTCCGGCTCGCGGGTGCGACGCCCCTCGATGCGGTAGACCTCGTAGGTCCACTGGCGTTCGACCGTGTACTGCCCGACGTCCGCCACCAGCAGCGCATCACGCGCGCGCGGCTTGGTCACCACGACGGGCTGGTCGGTGCGGCCGGGTGCCTTGCGCCACTCGCTGTACTGGCCGACCAGGACGGCGCGCTCCTGGTAGTGGACGGAGCCGCAGCCGGCCAGCACCAGCATCGCGCAGGCCAGGACGAATGCACGCAGGGACATGACAGCTTCCAGAACGGGATGACGGACAGGTTCGGAGGGCCTGGCGTGCGGTGCGCGGTGGTCGTTCCCGGCCTCGGGAAGACGGACGCCCCGCGACGGGACCCGGAAGGCAAAACGGGGCCGGCGCTGGCCGGCCCCGTGGCGTGGAGGCGGATACCGATGCGTGCGGTTTACCGGCCGATGCGGACCATCCGCACCGAGCCTTCCTTGGCGCCCGACTCGACGTGGACGTCGGCAGTGAACGAGTTGCCGTCGGCCGCGAACCGGATGTTGCGCAGCTGGCCGCGGCCGGTGCCGCCGGTGTCGTTCAGGCCGGCGCAGCCGTTGGTGTCCTGCAGCACCTGCTGGACCGCCAGCGTGCCGTTCGCGTAGCTGTACTTGGCGTTCTCGATGCCGAGGCGGCCGCATTCCTCGTCGCCCACCGGGTCGAGCATCAGGTAGGTGTTGTCGGCGAAGAAGCTGAAGGTCTGGGTGACGATGGGCAGCTCGTCGGCCGCCGCGTCGAAGTCGTCGCCGACCACGGCCCAGGTCCCGAGCAGCCGGTTGCCCGAGGACGTCGGCACGCGGACGAAGTCGGCGCCGTCGTCGTGTTCCTCGGTGTCGTGGATCTTCAGCATGTAGCCGTCATAGGCGATGCTCCACTTGCCGCTCGGCGGGTGCGACATGCCCCATTCGCCGTTGTCGTCGATGTCCCACATGACCTGCGCGTCGCGGGTGAGCGGATCCCAGTTGATGATCCCCTGCTCGACGCTCGGGCTGCCGTCGCTGTCGGGCTGGCCGGTCTCGCCGATCAGGTAGCGGCCCTGGGCGTCGACCACCAGGAGCACGTGGCTGTCCTCGTCCTCGGCCTTGAAGTGCCAGGCGCCGGCGACCTGCGACCAGAACTGCGCCGTGGCGTGCTCCTTGGCGACCTCGACCGAAACCACTTCACCACCCGCGGCGTCGACCGCGCTGGTGAAGGCGGGGGTCGCCACGAAGATTTCCGGGTCTTCGGTCAGGGTCAGGCCGGTCAGGCTGACCGACGGGGGCAGGCTGATGTCGATGACCCCGTCGCTCGGGTCGTCGAGCGACTGCAGCAGCACCAGCAGGTTGGCCACGACGTTCCGGTCATCCGACAGCACCGACGGCGTCACCACGCCGCCTTCCTCTTCCAGCGTCATGCTGCCCAGGGTCAGCCCGCCCAGCTCGAAAGTGACGGTGTCGCCGGGTTCGTACGAGAAGGTGCCCGCGCCGCCCGCGTCGCCGGTCACGCCGGCCTTGCCCGAGGGGGCGGCGGAGTAGCTCAGGCCGTTGACGGGTGCGTCGACGAACACGCCCACCGCGGGGCCATTGCCGCCGCCGCCATTGCCGCCGCCGCTGCTGCTGCCACCACCGCCACCGCAGGCGGCCAGCGCTGCGGTCATGGCCAGGGCGATTGCCGCCTTCTTCCAGGTCGGTCGGGTTGCAAATGTCATGGGAAAACCTTTCTGCAGAACTTCAGTGGGAGCACAGCGCGCAATCGCCGTTGCGCGCAGTGTCGCCATGGATCCCGGCCGGGCATATCGGCCATTCGGACGATACGCCGTGATTTGTTCACAGGTGAAAGGCCCCGAAATCCCTGTAGGCTGCGCGGCATGCAGTTGTTGAAGTCGTGGCGCGACCGGCTGAAGGGCTGGCAGCCGGTCCTGCCCCCTCCCGCCGGCCTCGCGCTCTGGCTGGCGGGAGCCGCGCTGGCCTTGCTGGCCGCCGTGGTGTTCGCCCCGCCCGCCGTCCCTGACCATCCCGGACCGGACGTGCAGCGCGTGACCGAGGCCTGGTTCGAGGTGCCCGGCCGCGTCCCGGAGCGCGTGCGCCTGCCCGACACCTGGGCCTATCGCGGCGTCGACCACGCGACGCCCGGCCGCTACCGCTTCACCTTCGAGCTGGACGGGATGCCCGGCGAGGCGCTGGCGCTGATCTTCACGCGCCTGAGCACCTGGCACCAGATCCACGTCAACGGCGAGCTGGCCGACGGCCGCGCCCAGGGCCCCGGCGAAGCCAACCCCGGCGTGCCGGTACCGGCCCTGGTCAGCGTGCCGCCCTCGCTGCTGCGCCCCGGCCTGAACGAAGTGACCGTGGACGTGCGCTACACGACACGCGCCGGGCTGTCGGACGTGGAGATCGGGCCGATGTCCACGCTGCGCCAGACCCACCAGCGCCGCCTGATCTCCAGCGTCGCCCTGCCCCAGGCGCTCAACCTGGGCGCGGCGGGCCTGGCGGTGTTCCTGCTGCTGATCTGGCGCCAGCGGCGCAAGGACCTGACCCTGGGCAGCTTCGGCGCGCTGATGCTGCTCGGCTCGGTGCGCAACTACACCTACTTCATGGACACCGCCCTGGTGCCGGCGCGCGCGTCGGACTGGTTCTTCTACACCGCGCAGGTGTGGAGCGCCGTGCTGCTCGGCGTCTTCGCGCAGGCCTACGCCCGGCAGCGCTGGCCGCGCTACACCCGGCTGCTGGTGGCCGCCGCCGTGGTGCTGCCGGTCGTCGGGGCGTGGGCGGCGGCTTACGAGGCGCTGCAGGCGGTGCGCATCTACACCTACCCCCTGCTGTTGCTGTCCTGCCTGCCGGTGCTGTGGCTGACCGGGCGCGCGGCCTGGATGCGCGGCGGCAAGGCGGCCGCGGCGCTCGCGATCGGCGTCGCCTGCATGCTCGCCGCGGTGCTGCACGACTATGCGATGCAGACGGCCAACTGGCTGCCGATCACCGAGAGCTACCTGCTGCCCTACGTGATGCCGCTGTCGCTCGGCGCCTTCTCGATGGCCCTGCTGCAGCGCATGGTGCGTGCGATGAGCGAGGTCGAGGTGCTCAACGTGCACCTGGAGCGGCGCGTCGCCGAGCGCACCGCGGAGATGGAGCGCGCCAACGCCGCCAAGACCCGCTTCCTCGCCTCGGCCAGCCACGACCTGCGCCAGCCGCTGGTGACCATCGGCCTGCTGGTGGGCATGGTCAAGGACAGCAGCGTCTCGCCCCCGCCGCAGGTGCGCAAGCTGCTGGACCGCCTGGACGAGGCGGTGGGCGCGATGGAAGGGCTGCTGACCGGGCTGCTGGACCTGTCGCAGCTGGAGTCGGGCAGCGTGACGCCGCACCGCGCGCCGGTGCGCGTGTCGGACCTGTTCGACGCGATCGAGGTGCACGAGCAGCCCGCCGCGGCGATGAAGGGGCTGCGCCTGCGCCTGCGTCCGACCGCGCTGGTGGTCGAGTCCGACCCGGTGATGCTGGACCGCATCGTGCGCAACCTGGTCGGCAACGCGGTGAAGTACACCCGGGAAGGCGGCGTGCTGGTCGCGGCGCGCCGGCGCGGCGACCGGGTGCGCATCGAGGTCTACGACACCGGCATCGGCATCGCGCCGGAACACCAGGAGGCGATCTTCCAGGAGTTCGTGCAGCTGAACAACCCGCAGCGCGAGCGCTCGCGCGGCATGGGCCTCGGCCTGGCGATCGTGCAGCGCTCGGCGGCGATGCTGGGCCATCCGGTCGGCCTGCGCTCGCAGCCCGGGCAGGGCTCGTGCTTCTGGATCGAGCTGCCGCTGGTGCCCGAGGCAGTCCCGGCGCCGGCGGCGCCGCAGCCGGTGCCGCGCCTGCGGGGCCGGTGCGTGGTGATCGTGGAGGACGACCCCGCGGTGCGCGAGGCGCTGAACGCGCGCATGGAACTGTGGCAGGCGCAGGTGGACGTGTTCGAGTCGGTCGCGGCGCTGCGGCGCTGGCTGGACGGCCCCCGCGCCAGGCGCCCGGACCTGCTGGTGTCGGACTACCGCCTGCCCGACGGCGACGGGCTGCAGGTGATCGCCGCGGTCCGCGAGCGCTTCGGCGCGCTGCCGGCGGTCATCATCACCGGCGACACCGCCCCGGCCGAGCTGGCGCGCATGACCGCCGCCGGCGTGCGCGTGCTGCACAAGCCGTTCCGCGCCGAGGCCCTGCTCGACGCGCTGCAGGCCTGAGCGGCCCCACCCGGGGCGTGGTCAGGACAGGGGCTGGCGGCTGCGTGCGGCCGCCGGTGTCGGCAGCTGCAGGCCCAGGCGGGCCGCGGCGACGACCGCCTGCGTGCGCGAGCTCGCCCCCAGCTTGCGGAAGATCGCCGCCAGGTGGGTCTTGACCGTCGACTCCGACAGGCCCAGGTCGCGGCAGATCAGCTTGTTCGGCTTGCCCTCGATCAGCAGCCGCAGCACGTCGCCCTGGCGCGGCGACAGCCCGAGCGCGGTGATGCTGCCCGCTTCCGGGCGGGGCGTGGTGGAGCCGGCCGGCTCGGCGGCCAGCACCGTGGTCGGCAGGTAGACGCCGCCGTTCATCATCTGCTGCAGCGCCCGCCGCAGCTCGCCGTGCCGGGTCGTCTTCGGCAGGAAGCCGGCCGCGCCGCGGTCCAGCGCCGCCAGGATGGTGCCGGGGCGCTCGTCGGCCGACATCACGACGCACACCACGTCCGGCCGCAGCTGGTGCACCCGCTCCAGCGCGGCGATGCCGTCGCTGTCGGGCAGGCCCAGGTCCAGCAGCACCCAGTCGATGCCGGCATCGCCCGTCAGCAGCGCCTCGGCCTCGGCCAGGCTCTGCGCCTGCAGGACCTCGGCGTGCGGGAACTCCTGCGCAAACAGCAGCGACAGGCCATCAAGGAACAGCGGGTGGTCCTCAATCAGCAGGATCTTCATGGAAAGGAGGACGGCGCGAACCAGCGCCCGGATTGTTTCACGGCGTATCCGTCCGCCGCATGCAAGCCGCGCGCCTGCCGCGCACAAGTGCGCATATCGCGCATCCGGATGCGCCCCCGACGGGTTCGCTACACTAGCCGGCCGACCTGCGCCGACCGCGGCGCCCCTGCCCTGAACCCTCCATGACCACCACCGACACCGCCGCGCCCGTGCTGTCGCGCGGCCTGCATTTCGAGATCCTGAAGACCGAAGGGCACGCCCGCCGCGGCCGGCTCACGCTCAACCACGGCGTGGTCGAGACGCCCATCTTCATGCCGGTGGGCACCTACGGCACGGTCAAGGGCGTGATGCCGCGCTCGCTGGAAGAGATGGGCGCGCAGATCATCCTGGGCAACACCTTCCACCTGTGGCTGCGCCCAGGGCTGGACGTGCTGCGCCAGTTCGGCGGGCTGCACCGCTTCGAGGGCTGGCACAAGCCCATCCTGACCGACAGCGGCGGCTTCCAGGTGTGGAGCCTGGGCGAGATGCGCAAGATCAGCGAGGAGGGCGTGAAGTTCGCCTCGCCGGTCAACGGCGACAAGCTGTTCCTCACGCCCGAGGTCAGCATGCAGATCCAGCGCGTGCTGAACTCGGACATCGTGATGCAGTTCGACGAGTGCACGCCCTACATCATGGGCGACAAGGCCAGCGGGCACGTGACCACCGAGAAGGAGGCGCGCGCCTCGATGGAGCTGAGCCTGCGCTGGGCCAAGCGCTGCCTGGCCGAGTTCGAGCGGCTGGAGAACCCCAACGCGCTGTTCGGCATCGTGCAGGGCGGCATGTACACCCACCTGCGCGACGAGTCGCTCGCGGGCCTGGAGGCGCTGGACTTCCCCGGCCTGGCGGTGGGCGGCCTGAGCGTGGGCGAACCGAAGGAAGAGATGCTGCGCGTGCTGTCGCACATCGGCCCGAAGCTGCCGGCGCACAAGCCGCACTACCTGATGGGCGTGGGCACGCCCGAGGACCTGGTCGACGGCGTGGCCAGCGGCATCGACATGTTCGACTGCGTGATGCCCACGCGCAACGCACGCAACGGCCACCTGTTCACGCGCTACGGCGACCTGCGGCTGCGCAACAGCCGCTACAAGACTGACGAGCGCCCGGTCGACGAGACCTGCACCTGCTACACCTGCCGGCACTTCAGCCGCGCCTACCTGCACCACCTGGACCGCTGCGGCGAGATGCTGGGCCCGATGCTGACCAGCATCCACAACCTGCACTACTACCTGAACCTGATGCGCGAGATCCGCGAGGCGCTGGACGCCGGCAACTTCGCCGGGTTCCGCAGGCAGTTCGCGCAGGACCGCGCGCGCGGCGTCTGACGCCCCGGCGCGGCCTCAGACCGCGTGCTGCTCGAGCAGGAAGCTGGCGCCGTCGTACTGCGCCAGCGCCTGCGTCAGCCAGGGCATCACCTGCTGCAGCGTGTCGTGCAGCACCCAGGGCGGGTTGATCACGAACATGCCGCTGCCCAGCAGCCCGAACCCGTCCGGGCCCGGGCGCTGCACCGTCATGCGCACGTGCAGCCAGCCCTTGGGCGCCGCGGACTTGAGCCGCTGCGGCAGCTGCTGCGACTCGATGCGCGGCAGCTGCGGGTACCACACCATGACGACGCCCTCGGCGAAGCGCTTCATCGCGTCGCGCACGGTGTTGACCACCAGCCCGTAGTCGGCCTTCAGCTCGTACGGCGGGTCGATCAGCACCGCACCGCGCCGCGTGGGCGGCGGCAGCTGCGACTTCAGCCCCGCGAACCCGTCGCCGTGGTGTACCTCGGTGTGCGGCTGCTGGCCGAAGTGCTGCGCGAGCAGCTTGATGTCGGTCGGGTGCAGTTCCCACAGCCGCAGCCGGTCCTGCGGGCGCAGCAGCTGCAGCGCCAGCGCGGGCGAACCGGGATAGTGGCGCAGCGTGCCGTCCGGGTTGTGCGCGCGCACCAGGTCGACGTAGTCCGCCACCGCCGGCGGCAGGTCGTCGCGTTCCCACAGCCGCGCGATGCCCTGCTCGTATTCGGCATGCAGCTGCGCATGGCGGCTGCCGAGCTTGTAGGCGCCCGCGCCGGCGTGGGTGTCGATCAGCCAGTAGGGCTTGTCCTTGGTGCCCAGGTAGCGCAGCACCTGCACGAACACCAGGTGCTTGAGCACGTCGGCATGGTTGCCCGCATGGAAGGCGTGTCGGTAGGCGAGCATGGTCGGGATATGCGTTCGGGAGAACCGCCCAATGTAATCCGTCCGCCCCGCGCCGCCCGCATGACCTCACGCCGCGAGCAGCTGGGCGACCCGCTCGCGCAGGCCCTGCGGCGTCACCGCCTCGGGCGGCAGCGGCGTGCCGGCCACCAGCCTGACGCGGCTGAACATGCCGCGCCGGAACGGCCGCACCATCGCCCGGCCCTGCTCGACGCGCGAGAAGAACGACCCCCACAGGTTCTGCAGCGCCACCGGCACCACCGGCACCGGCTGCTTCTCGAGGATCTTCATGATGCCGCCGCGGAACTCCTGCAGCTGCCCGTCGCGGGTGATCGCGCCCTCGGGGAAGATGCCCAGCAGCTCGCCCTCGCGCAGCACGCGTTCGGCCTCGGCGAAGGCACGCTCGTAGACCACCGGGTCCTCCTTCTGCGGCGCGATCGGGATCGCCTTGGCGAGCCGGAACAGCCAGCCCAGCACCGGGATGCGGAAGATGCGGTGGTCCATGATGAACACGATGGGCCGCGGGCTCGCCGCCATCAGCAGGATGGCGTCGACGAAGCTGACGTGGTTGGCCGCCAGGATGGCCGGGCCCTGCACCGGGATGTGCTCGTCGCCGCGCACCTTGAAGCGGTAGATGCAGCGCGAGGCCAGCAGCGCGACGAAGCGCAGCAGGTATTCGGGCACCAGCAGGAAGATGTAGCAGCCCACCGCTGCGTTGAGCAGGCCCACGACCAGGAACACCTGCGGGATGTCGAAGCCGGCCTGGATCAGGCCGCCGGCCAGCACGGCACTGGCGATCATGAACAACGCGTTGAGGATGTTGTTCGCCGCGATGATGCGCGCGCGGTGCGTGGGCTGGGCGCGCAGCTGGATCAGCGCGTACATCGGCACGCTGTACAGCCCGGCGCACAGCGACAGCAGGAACAGGTCGGCGATCACGCGCCAGTGCGCCGGCTCGGCCAGGAACCCGCGCAGCGTGTAGCCGGCCTCCCCGCCCCCCAGCCCGCGCGAGGCGAAGTACAGGTCCACCGCGAACACCGTCATGCCGATCGCGCCGACCGGCACCAGGCCGATCTCCACGTGGCGGCGCGACAGCGTCTCGCACAGCAGCGAGCCCACGCCGATGCCGACCGAGAACACCACCAGCAGCATCGAGGCGACCTGCTCGTCGCCGTGCAGCACCTCCTTCGCGAACGAGGGGAACTGCGACAGGAACACCGCGCCGAAGAACCACATCCACGAGATGCCCAGGATGGAGCGGAACACCGCGACGTTCCCGCGCGCGAGCATCAGGTTGCGCCAGGTCTCGGTGAAAGGGTTCCAGTTGATCCGCAGGCCGGGGTCGGTGGCCGGCGACGCCGGCACGTACTGCGCCGTCACCCGACCCAGCACCGCCAGGCCGAGGCAGGCCCAGGCCACGTACTGCGCGCCCGCCTGCGGCACCGCGATCAGCAGGCCGCCGGCGACGTTGCCGAGCAGGATCGCGACGAAGGTGCCCATCTCGACCATGCCGTTGCCCCCGGTCAGCTCGCGCTCGTCCAGGTGCTGCGGCAGGTAGGCGTACTTGACCGGGCCGAACAGCGTCGAGTGCAGGCCCATCAGGAACACGCAGGCCAGCAGCAGCGCGACCTGCTGCGCGACGAAACCCCAGCCGGCCAGCGCCATGATCGCGATCTCCAGCCACTTCACGAAGCGGATCAGCTGCGCCTTGTCGTGCTTGTCGGCCAGCTGCCCGCTGGTGGCCGAGAACAGCAGGAAGGGCAGGATGAACAGCGCGCCGATCACCAGCCCGGCGAGCGACGGCGGCAGCCAGCTGACCTGCACCTGGTAGGTCACCAGCACCGTGAAGGCGAACTTGAACAGGTTGTCGTTGCCCGCGCCGAGGAACTGGGTCCAGAAGAAGGGGGCGAAGCGGCGCTGGCCGAGCAGCGCGAACTGGCTGGGATGTCGGGTGTGCGGTTGTGCGTCCATGGGGCGTGCAGGTGTCCTGCGGTGAACCTTCGGGACCGGGCGGGCGGCGCGGCGGGCGCTAGCGTAACCGCAGCGCCGCGGGAAGGCCCGGCGGCTGTCGGGCCGGCGCCACGATGGCCGGCCCGGTGGGTGCGTCAGCGCACCACCTGTGCGGGCTGGCCGAGGCCGCTGCGCTCCAGCCAGCCGAACACCGAGTCGACGGTGACCGTCTCGATGCGGCCGGCGAAGCGCTTCTCGCCGGGGTGGTCGTCGAACGCCACGTTGGCCGAGGTGAGGCGTCCGCCCAGGCGGGTCAGCGCGCCCAGGCGCAGCGTGGTGGGCCGGTAGTCGCGCAGGCGCAGCCAGGCCTGCGCCTGCTCGCGCTGGCGCACCTGCGGCTCCAGCGCCAGCGCGAGCGTCTCGATGGCCCACTGGTTGGACTGCTGGTAGCGCACCGACCAGGGGTAGGCGACCATGTTGTAGGCCGGCACGTGCAGCGCCGCGACGCGGCGGTCGTCGCGCAGCAGGGCCTGCAGCGGCGCCTGCACCTGCGGCGCCAGCAGCACGATGCCGGCTTCGTGGGCATGCAGGTCGTCGAGGAAGAACTCGCCCAGCCCCTGCCGGTACAGCGCGGCACGGTCGCTGCCGCACTGGTTGAGCTTGTGCACCACGCGCCAGACCGGCTGGCCGTCGCGCATCTCGCGGTAGGCCAGGCCCAGGTGCGAGTAGCGCAGCCCGTAGCGGCTCAGGTCCTGCCCGACGCGGGCGATCACCGCGACCTGGGCACCCGAGGCGTCCAGCCAGCGCGCGGTGCGCTCGGCCAGCTCCAGGCCCTGCTGCAGCGCCTGCACGGTCAGCGGCCGGGCCTCGCAGGTGCGGCCGGCCTGGGCCGGCGTGGCGCACAGCGTGGCCACGAGCGCCAAGGCGGCGGCGAGATGACGGCATCGCATGGCGGCACCTCCTGGCTTTCAGTGGGTGAGGCGCTCGTCGTGCAGCAGCGCCGCGCCGATCCGGTTCGGGATGAAGGCAATCACCTGGCCGGCGGCCGACAGGATGCAGCCCGCGCCGATCGCGGTGGCGGTGACCACGGTGCCGACCGCCAGCGACGCCGCGCCGGCCGCCTTCGTGCTCAGCCGCAGGGTGGCACGGGCGCCGTCGGCGGCGCGCTCCAGCACCCACACGGCGCCTTCGGCCGAAGCCTCGACGGCCACCACCGTGAGCGCCGCGCCACCGGACAGCAGCGTCGCCGGCGCGGCCACCGACACGACCACCGGCAGGGCCGACAGCGCGACGCTCGCCTCGGAGGCGTCGTGCGCCTGGGCCAGGCGCGGCGTGCCGAGGCACGCGATGGCGAGGACCGGGGCCGCGAGCACGGCCGACATGCGAAGGATGCGCGGGTTCATGACGTTCTCCCTCCGGATGGTCGTGATCAGTGGGTGTCCAGAGCCGCGGCGGCGCGGCGGGCGCGGGCTTCGGCCAGGTCGGCTTCGTGGGCGTCGCGCAGCGTCTTGGCCAGCGTGAAGGCGTTGGAGATCAGGAACAGCCAGCTCACGCCGAGAAAGGCCTTGTAAGGCGGGGAGATCTCCATGCGCCACAGGCCCCAGCCGGTGAGCGACATCGCCAGCGCGAAGCCGCCCCAGACCACCAGCTTCCACAGCGGCGTGTCGGCGGTGCAGGCCTCGCTGTCGCGCACGAACTTCGCGAGCACGAAGGCCGCCATCAGGCAGAAGACGTACCCCATCACCATGAAGGCGCGGTCGATGCCCTGGCCGGGCAGCCAGGCCAGCCCGCTGCCGCACAGCGTGACGGCAGTGCCGAAGGCGATCCACACCTGGGCCTTCCAGGCCCGGGTGTCGCGGCGGATGAGGACAGGCGTGTGGGACATGGTCTCTCGCGGGTGGTTGAACACGGCGCGCATGTTCCGCGCCGGCACCGCGAAGATCAACGAGACAACACTTCGTTGCGCGCATCCAGCCTTCCGGTATCGTTTGGCGATACTTTGGGCTAGCATCGCCCCATGAGCACGACCCGCGACCTGGTGGACGCCCTGAAGGTGGAACTGAAGGCGGCCGGCCTGACCTACGCGCGCCTGGCCGCGCAGCTGGGCCTGGCCGAGTCCAGCGTCAAGCGCATCTTCGCCAGGGGCGACATGCCGCTGTCGCGCATCGACGAGATCTGCCGCGTGCTGAAGCTGGACTTCGCCGAGCTCGCGCGCAAGGTGGCCGATGCCCAGCCGCTGCTGCGCGAGCTGACGCCGGAGCAGGAAAAGGCGGTGGTGGCCGACCGCAAGCTGCTGCTGGTGGCGATCTGCTGCCTGAGCCAGTGGACCTTCGAGCAGATCCTCGCGACCTACACGCTGACCGAGGCCGAGGTCGTGAAGTACCTGGCCCGGCTCGACCGGCTCGGCATCATCGAGCTGCGCCCGCTGAACCGCTACCGGCTCAAGCTCTCCAAGGCGTTCCGCTGGCGCCCGCACGGGCCGGTGATGCAGTACTTCCGCGAGCATGTCGTCGCGGACTACTACGGCGGCGGCTTCGACGGCGAAGGCGAGATGCTGCTGCTGGTGCACGGGCAGATCGGCCGCAGCCAGGCCCACCTGTTCAACGAGCGGCTGCAGCGCGTCGCCCAGGACTTCGCGCAGCAGCACCTGGCCGACCAGAAGCTGCCGGAATCGCAGCGCGCGGCCTACACGCTGGTGATCGCGATGCGCTCGTGGCTGTTTGCGGCGTTCCGCGACCTCAAGCGCGAAGCGGCGACGTAGCCGCCACCGCTCACCAAAAGTGCCACTGGCCGGTGCGCACCACCCACACGCCCAGCGCCCCGTTGGTCACGGCATGCGACACCACCGGCACCCACAGCTTGCCGGTGTGGCGATACAGCCAGGCGTAGGCCAGCCCGGCCACGATCGCGGCCAGCCACAGCGTGTGCGCGAGCGCGAACACCGCGGTGGACAGCGCGATCGCGCGCACGCCGACGCGGCGCGGGTCGACGCTGCCGAACCGGGGTTGCTCCACCCAGCGCATCAGGAACGAGCGCCAGAACAGCTCCTCCATGACCGGGACCAGCAGGGCCGCGCCGATCCAGCGCATCGCGACCAGCGACCAGTCCAGCTGCCCCTGTGCGTCCACCGGCCGGAACCGCGCAGCGGGCTCGCCGAGCACCATCCACGGTGCGGTCAGTTCGATCCACAGGCAGAACACCGCCAGCCCGACCGCGATCGCCAGAGCCCATTCCTTGACATCGGGCCAATGAGTGCGGGCCAGCTCGACGTAGTCGCGCCAGAACCAGGCCAGCACGGCCGCGGTCGCGACCACGCTGAAGCCGTACAGCCAGCGGGCATCGATGCGGGGGTCCTCGCCGAGCGCCCCCCGCAGGGCCAGCAGCGCCATGAACAGCGCAAACGGTGCAATGCGCGCCGTCGCGGCGCGGGACAGCGGCAGCGTCATGTGTTTTGTCTCCTCGGTCAGGGCAAAGGCCGCCGGTCAGGAGCATGCCTCAGCGCGCCGCCGGTCTTCCTCTCAATTGGTTTCCACCGCGGAAAAACGTTTCGAGCCTGCGCCACCGGGGTAACGAAACGTTTCGCTTCCACGGGCGCGGCGTAACACCCGGGGTCGGGCGTATTCCCGGAAACCGGCGCTAAGTGCTTGTTTTCCCGGTTTTTGTCCGGGTAACGAGAGGCGGCGCGGGTAATGGCCTGGATTTTGCGGTCGGGAGCCGGTCGTTCAACCTCTACACAGATTCCCATGGACATGCCCAAACGACTCGCTCGTTATGCGAAATACACCTGCCTGCCCACCGCACTCGCCGCTTCGCTGCTGATCGCCGGTTGCGGCGGCGGTGGCGGATCGGACGACGGACTCGAGGGCCGCGTGCTGTCCGGCGGCGAAGCCGTGCAGCAGGCCGCCGTCTCGATCGTGGAAAAGCGCACCGACAGCGCCACGGCCTCGAGCGTCGTGGCCCGGACGACGACGGCGACCACCGGCAGCTGGTCCGTGGACGCGGACTGCTCGTCCAACGCCCGCCAGCTCGCGGTCGCAGCCGGCGGCATTGCCGGCTCCGCCACCCAGGCCAACGGGGCCACCGTGCTGGCAGCTGCGGTGCCGGCCTGCGGCGGATCGAAGCAGATCACGGTCAACGACACCACCACCGTCGCGGCGGCGTCCAGCTTCTACCACGTGCTGCAGTTCACCGGCAGCAACGGCACCCAGGTCTCGCTGGCCCATGCGGACAAGCTCGCGCAGGCGTTCCAGTACTACGACGGCCTGGTCGGCGCCAACGGCCAGCTCAGCCGTCGCGTGAGCCAGGACGCCCAGGCGCTGGCCCTGTTCACGACGCTGTCGCGCGCCGTGGCCGACTGCAACTTGTCCGGCGATCCCCGCTCGGTCGCCTGCACCTGGCTGCTGTCGGGCATCGGCGCCAAGAACGGCCAGCCGGCGCGCAACTCGCTCGAAGCGGTCGCCAACTTCGTCTCCCGCTTCGCGCCGCCGAACGGCCCCGACACGGAAACGCCGCCGCCCTCCGGCGGTGGCGACAACGGTGGCGGCTCCGGCGGTGGTGACAACGGCGGCGGCTCCGGTGGCGGCGGCAACGGTGGCGGTTCGGGCGGCGGCACTACCCCGGTCTCGCTGGACACGCTGGTGGCCGGCCTGACCAGCCTGCTCAATGCACTGGCGCAGACCGTCGACCACCCCGCCGACAGCAACGACCTGCGCGGGGCGCTGGAAGGGCTGACGGCGCTGGTCCCGCAGCTGGGCACCGAAGCCGGCACCACGCTGGGCGCGACCCTGACCGAACTGCAGGTCGCCCTGGCCTCGCTGTCGACCACGCTGGACCAGCTGGGCAAGGGCCAGCTGACCGGCCCGCAGCTGATCTCGCGCCTGACCGAGCTGGTCACCGAGCTGACCGGCCTCGGCCAACGCATCGGCCTGCTCGACTACGTGCTGGCCGACCTCGCCCCGGGCGCGACGACGGCCACGCTGAGCGCGCTGAAGACCGCCGTGACCAACCTCGGCAACGCCCTGACCCGCCAGGGTGGCCTGGTCGACACGCTGGAGCAGATCCTCGGCAGCCTGCAACTGGCCAACGGCAACGGCGCACTCAACGGCCTGGTAACCGCCACCGTCGGCTCGATCGTGCAGGTGGTCGGCGGCACGCTGACCGGCGTCCTGCCCACGGTGCTCGACACGCTGGACCAGGTCCTGCTGGCCCTGCTCAACGGCCTGCAAGCCGGCACCGGCGGCGGCGCCTGCCCGGCGGGCGGCCTGCTCGACGGCCTGGGCTGCGGCATCCAGGGCCTGCTCAACGAGCTGTCCAAGGGCCGCCTGCTGTCGGGCCTGGGCGCCCTGCTCGGCCTGCGCGGCTGAGCGTCCGGCGGCGGCCTGCGGGCCGCCGCCCCTCCCGGCCCTCCCCCTCGCGCACCCCGCAACGGGGTGCGCTTCGCAGGCCTGCTGCGAGCAGCCGTTACGTCACCTAAACGTATCCAAGGTAACGGCACACGTTACGTCTCCTACGTAACGTAACACCTTCGCCGCACCTCCATCCGCGGCGCCGCCCCGAGATTCCCCGCTCAAAATGCATAAATCCGCATAAAAGACCTGCAGATTAGGTTGTGCGCGCCCATGAATTTCCCCCAAAGAGGGAGACGGCCGCCCCGCAGCGTGACATCCTGCGCAGTTTCTTCAGCGTACTGATTTCGTGGCACATTGTGGCACATCGATTGCATATTTTTGTGCGCGAATGTAACGGGCGCCTGCCCAGGCGACGGTACCCGCATCTGCTCTTCGCTACCCCGCACACAGGAGTTCAAGAATGAATAAGTTGAAGGCTTTTTGGCAGGACGAATCGGGCGTCTCGGCGATCGAATATGGCCTCATCGCCGGGCTGGTGGCCGTGGTGCTCGTGACGGTCCTGGGTGGCCTGGGCGACAAGCTGGAGGCCGTGTTCGAGTCCATTTCGAACGCCCTGCCCTGATCGCGGCCTTTTTTGTGACCCGGCCACGAAACACCGCGCCATTCGAAAAGCGAACTCCAGCCTTGCGTCCGGTGAATATCCATGACCTCCGCCTTTCTCCTGCTCGTGCTCGCGTGGGCGCTGACGGCCTTCTGGTCCGACGCGCTCCACCGGCGGCTGCCCAATGCCCTCGTGGCGGGCGGCTGGGCGCTGGCGGCGGTCGCCTGGACCTGGCCGCCGGCGGGGCTGCCGGTGTCGTCGCCGGCCGGCGGCCTGGCCGGCGCAGCGCTGGGCATGGGCCTGCTGCTGCCGGGCTGGCTGGCCGGCAAGCTCGGGGCCGGGGACGTCAAGCTGCTGGGCGCCTGCGGGGCCTTGCTCGGGGCCGCCAAGCTGCCGGCCGTGCTGCTCGCCACCGCCCTGCTGGCCGGGGCCTGGGCACTGGCCTGGTTGCTGGCGCGCGTCGTCGGGCGTCGCCATGCCGGCACCTGGGGCTGGCTGGATGCGCTGCACGACCAGAGCCGCCGCGGCCTGCCGCTCGGCTCGGCGATCGCGCTGGCCTTCCTCTGGGCCTACGTCGGTGAACCGCTGATGGGGTGGCAACTGCCGGTGTGAACCGCCACGAGGCTGCCCAGACAGCCCGGGCTCACCCCGACCCCGCTTTCTTGTCCAACAGGGAGAACGCTCATGCAACGTCGCGACCGTCGCCGCCCGCCCCGCACGAGGGCCGCCCGCCGTGCCAGGGGGGCGGCGGCCGTGGAGTTCGCGATCGTCTTCCTGGCCTTCTTCATGCTGCTGTGGGGCATCCTGACCTACGGCTTCGCGTTCGCCGCACAGCAGATCGTCACGCTCGCGGCCCAGAACGGCGTCCGCGCGGCGCTGCGCTACCAGCCGGCGACCAACGCGGTGGCGGCGCGCCAGGCGCGCACGCAGGCGGCCCGCGCCGCCGCGCGCGAGAGCCTGGACTGGCTCACCCGCGTGCACGCCAACTTCGATGCCGACGCGGCCGTGACGGCCGCCTGGACGACCTGCCCTTACCAGGCGCAATGGGAATGCGTGTCGGTGGCGGTGCGCTACCCCTATGCCGAGCGCCCGCTGATTCCGCCCCTGCCCGGCCTGCAACGCATGCTGCCCGACCAGCTGACCGGCAGCGCCACGATGCAGGTGGACCCCGACCACCTGCTGACACCCGGGACCTGAACCCTGCTTTCCGGCTGCCCGCAGCCGGCCGGCGATTGATTTGACTCCAACGAGGTACACGTGAACGCGACGACCAAATTCGTGCTCGCCTTGCTGGTCCTCCTGGCGCTGGCGCTGGGTGGATTCGGCTACCACACTGCCCGCAAGGCGCTGACGACGCCCGCCGCCTCGTCGGCCGCGACCGGCGCCACGGTGGCCCCGCGGCCGACCGTGCCGGTGGTGGTGGCCGCCCGCGCGCTGCAGCCGGGCCAGGCCATCGGTGAGGACGACGTCCGCCTGGACATGCAGGCGGCGCTGCCCGCCGGCGGGCTGAGCGACCCGGCGCGCGCGATCGGCCAGGTGCCGCGCGTGGCGATCGGCAGCGGCGCACCGGTGCTGGGTCGCCAGCTGCTGGGCGGGCTGTCCGCGCAGGTCGCCGAAGGCCATCGCGCCGTGGCCATCCACGTGGACAAGGTGATCGCGGTCGGCGAGCACCTGCAGCCGGGCGACTGGGTCGACGTGTTCTTCGCGCTGCCTGCGACGAACGCCGGCCTGTCCGAACGCGAGCGCGCCAGCGTCGCGGCCAGCGCCGCGCAGTCGCGCCTGCTGCTGTCGCGCCTGCGCGTGCTGGCGGTCGGCCCGCAGACGGTGGAGACGGCCAGCGTGCCGCCCGGCGCCGAGGAGACGGCCCAGGCCGCCACGCGCCAGCAGCCGGTCTCGGCCGTGGTGCTGCAGGTGCCGGTCGGCGACGTGCCGCGCCTGGTGATGGCGGCCGAAGGCGGCAAGCTGCAGCTGGCGCTGCGCCGCCCCGACGACGAGGCCACCCCGGACGCGACCGCCTTCGCGCCGCTGCCCGAGGTGCTGCCGCCCGCGCGCGCGACGGCCCGGGAACGCGCCGCCGTGCTGCAGCAGGGCGACAACCGCGCCTACGCCGGCGTGAGCCTGCCGGGCCTGCGCCAGCCCGGCCCGGCCGCCCGCCCGGCGGCCACCGGCGCGGCCGGCGCGCCGCGCGCACGCATCGAGATCTACCGCGGCGACCAGAAGTCCGTGGTCTCCGACTGACGGCCATGCGGCCCGCAACGAAGAACGCCCTGCTCCACCGAATCATGAACCGTTCGACCGGGAATGCCCTTATGAAACCGCACCGCCCCTCGCTGCCGGCCCGCCTGGCCGTTGCCGTCGCCCTGGCGATCACCGGCGCCGCGACGCCCGGCCCCTGGCTCGGCACCGCCGCTGCCGCCGAACAGGACGCCGTGCTGCGCGTCGGCGTCGGCGAGCAGACCACGCTGAAGCTGCCCGCCGCGGCGCAACGACTGTCGCTCGGCAACCCGGCGGTGGCCGGCATCGACGTGCTGAGCCGCACCGGCGGGCGCGAGCTGCTGGTCACCGGCAAGGCGCCCGGCAGCACCACGCTGCTGGTGTGGCTGCCCCAGCGCGCCGAGCCGATGCGCTGGCGCGTGAGCGTCAACGCGGCCGTGCCGTCCTCGCTGCGCCCCGGCGCGCCGCAGGTGCAGGCCGACGGCGAGGTGGTGGTGCTGTCCGGCGAGGTCGACGACGCGGGCGCGCACGAGGAGGCGCTCACGCTGGCGAAGAAGGCCGCCGGCCCCGAGGGCACGGTGATCGACCGCTCGGTGATCCGCGTCAGCGAGCAGGTGCAGGTCAGCGTCAAGGTGGTGGAGTTCAGCAAGACCCTGCTGAACCAGGCCGGCATCAACATCTTCTCGAGCACCGCGGGCTTCACCTTCGGCGTGTTCTCGCCCAACACGCTGGGCGGCATCTCGCTGCCCGCGGTGACGCGCACCGGCACCGGCGGCCCGATCACGGTCAGCGGCGTGCCGCCGATCGCGCAGGCCTTCAACCTGGTGGCCGGCGTCGGCGCCAACGGCCTGAGCGGCTACCTGAGCCTGATGGAGGCCAACAACCTGCTGCACGTGCTGGCCGAGCCGACGCTCGTGGCACGCAGCGGCCACAAGGCCTCGTTCCTCGCCGGCGGCGAGATCCCGGTGCCGGTGCCGCAGAGCTCGGGCAACGGCTCGAACACCATCACGATCCAGTACAAGAAGTACGGCGTCGGCCTGGACCTGGTGCCCACCGTGGTCTCGAAGGACAAGATCGCGCTGCAGGTCGCGCCGACGGTCAGCGCGCTGGACTACCAGCACGCGGTGCTGATCCAGGGCTTCGAGGTGCCGGCGCTGACCACGCGCCAGGTCGAGACCTCGGTGACGCTGGGCGACGGCGAGAGCCTGATCATCGGCGGCCTGGTCAACCGGCAGATGCAGCAGAACATCCAGAAGATGCCGCTGCTGGGCGACCTGCCGATCATCGGCGCGTTCTTCCGCAACATCTCCTACCAGAAGACCGACACCGAGCTGGCCATCATCGTCACCCCGCGCCTGGTGCATCCGGTGGCCGCCGGCGTCGAGCTGCCGCCGCTGCCCGGCGCCGAGCTCGAGCGCACCCGCTTCAGCCTCGGCCGCGCGATGTTCCTGCCGGGCGACGGCCGCGCGCCCAAGGACGACGACGCCGCGGCCCCCGGCCTGAGCGACTGAAGGGACGCGCCCGATGAACCGTCCCGCCTCGCCCACCGTGCTGGTGCTCAGCCCCGACTGGTCCAAGGTCGCGTGGCTGCGCGACACGCTGGCCGACGTGGCCGTCGTGCTCGATGCCGCCCAGGACGCCGAAGGGCTGCTCGCGCAGCTGCGCGACCTGCCCGGCGCCCCGCTGCTGGTGGACTGCACCGAAGCCGCCGCGCCCGCGCAGTCGCTTGCCGAGGTGGCGCTGGCCAGCGCGCCGCGCCTGAAGGTGCTGGGCCTGGGCAGCTATGCCGAGCCCGAGTCGATGGTGCGCGCGATGCGGCTCAAGGCGCAGGACTTCGTGCGCCTCGACGCTGCGCCGCAGGAGGCGCGCAAGCTGGTGCAGCAGCACCTGCTCGCCGCCGCCCCCGCGGCGTCCGCGAAGGCCGGCGCGCCGCGCTGGATCGCGGTGGTCTCGGCCCACCCGGGCGTGGGTGCCAGCACGCTGGCCCTGCACCTGGCGGCCCTGGCCGCCGCGCAGCGCGAGCGCGGGCGCACGCTGCTGCTGGACTTCGGCCAGCCGGTCGGTGACTGCCTGGCCTACACCGCCACCGCCGCCAAGGTCGGCTTCATCGAGGCGCTCGAGCAGCTCGCGCGCTGCGACTGGCACTACTTCGACCACGCGCTGCCGCTGCAGCACGGCCTGCGCATCCTGCCGCGCCACCTCGGCGAACCCGGGGAGCCGCGCCTGGCGCCGGCGTCGCAGCTGCTGGGCATCCTGCGGCACCACTTCCGGCTCGTGGTGGCCGACGTCGGCGCCGGCGTCGAGTCCGCACTGTCCGACCAGGTCGTCCAGCAGGCCGACCGCGTGCTGGTGGTGGCCGAACAGAGCCTGCGCAGCGTGATGGCCACGCAGCGCCTGCTGCAACGCCTCAAGGGACTGCCGCCCGACAGCGTCGGGCTGGTGGTCAACCGCGTCGACGACGGCATCGGGCTGACGCCGGCCTACATCGCCAAGTCGCTGGAACTGCCGCTGTGGGCCACGCTGCCCGAGCGTCGCCGCGCGCTGGTCGATGCGGCCAACGCCGCCACGCTGCTGACCAAGAGTACCCCGCGCGATCCCTGGGTGCGCGCCCTGCACCCGCTGGTCGAGCGCGTCGCGCCCGCCTCCGATGCGGCCGGACATGCCGGCCCGTCGGCCGCGCGCGAAGGCCTGTCGAAGTGGATGTCCTGGTGGCCCGCCCAGCGCATGGGCCGTGGCACCTGAGCCGAGCACAGAAAGAACTCGCCATGAACAACCCGCAGCCGATGTCTACGCTGGATCAGCCGCGCAACAACGTCCAGGTCAGCGCCGAATACCTCACCTTCAAGGCCTGGGCCCACGAGAAGCTGGTCGAGCGCACCGACGAGCTCGGCCACGACTTCGCGGTGATGTCCAAGCCGGCCGTGCGCCGCTTCGTCGCGCTGGAGATGGACCGCCTGATCCAGGAGATCCGCATCCCGCTCAACGAGAAGGAAGTCGAGCAGCTGATCGACGACCTGACCAACGAGCTGACCGGCTTCGGGCCGCTGGAAGGCCCGCTGCGCGACCCCGAGGTCGAGGACATCCTGGTCAACGGCCCGTACAACATCTTCATCGGCAAGAAGGGCGTCATCGAGCCGAGCGACCTCGTCTTCATCGACGAATGGCACCTGATGCGCATCATCTACCGCCTGCTGCTGCCCACCGGCCGGCGCGTGGACGAATCCAACCCGATGGTCGATGCGCGCCTGCCGCTGTACGGCCGCATCAACGTGGTCATCCCGCCGCTGGCGCTGGACGGACCGACGCTGTCGATCCGGCGCTTCCCGGCCGACCCGCTCAAGGCCAAGGACCTGATCGACCACGGCACGCTCACGCCGGAGATGCTGGAGTTCCTGCAGGCCGCGGTGCAGAACCGCTGCAACATCCTCATCAGCGGCGGCACCAGCAGCGGCAAGACCACGCTGCTGAACATCCTGGCCAGCTTCGCCCGGCCGCAGGAGCGCATCGTCACGATCGAGGACACCGCCGAGCTGAACCTGCAGGCGCGCCACATCGTGCGCCTGGAGACGCGCCCCGGCGGCCATGACGGTGCCGGCGCGATCGACGCGCGCGACCTGCTGCGCAACGCGCTGCGCATGCGCCCGGACCGCATCATCGTCGGCGAGGTGCGCGGCTCCGAGGCGATGGAGATGCTGCAGGCGATGACCACCGGCCACGACGGCTCGATGGGCACGCTGCACGCCAACAGCCCGCGCGAGGCGCTGCAGCGGCTGGAGCTGCTGCTCAGCTTCGCCGGCTTCCCGGGCCAGGAAGTGACGCTGCGCCGCCAGATCGCCTCGGCGCTGGAGATCATCGTGCAGGTCGCGCGCCTGGCCGACGGGCGCCGCCGCGTGCTGTCGATCACCGAGGTCACCGGCATGGGCGACAACATCGTCGCGCTGCAGGAGCACTTCCGCTACGAGCCGCGCACGCTGCCCGACGGCACGCTGCAGGACCACTGGATCAACAACGGACTGCGCCCGCACACGCGCAAGCTGCACCACTACCAGCCCAGGTCGCAGGGCCTGCAGAACTGGGCGCACGAGGAGGTCTCGCGTGGTTAGCGCCCTGGCCTTCCTGTTCGCGGCGCTGTGCCTGCTGGCCGCCGCCGTCCTGGTGTGGCGCAAGAGCCGCCCGCCGCTGGCCGTCGGCGCGCTGCACCCCGGCGCGTCCGCCGAGACCCTGCACCTGCCCGACTGGCCGTGGAAGGACCGCGTGCGTGCCTGGCTGCGCAAGTGCGGCGTGACCGACCCGCGCGGCTTCGCGATCCGGCTGGCGATCGGCACCCTGCTGTGTGCGGTCGTCGCGGCGCTGCTCGCGCCGTGGTGGGCGGTCCCGCTGGTGCCGTGCACGGTGCTCGTGCTGGCGTGGCTCGCGTTGGTGTGGCGGGGGCAGCGCCGACGCGCGCAGATCGTCGTGGAGCTGCCGAACTTCCTCGACGGCATGGTGCGCATCACGCGCGTGGGCGCCAGCCTGCCCGCGGCGCTGCTGTCGATGTCCAAGGACGCCCGCGGCCCGATCCGCGACGTGTTCCTGCAGGTGGGGCTGCGCCAGCAGGCGGGCCTGTCGCTGGACCAGGCGATGACGCAGGTCGCGAAGTTCTATGACATTTCCGAGCTGCACCTGCTGGCGGCCATCCTGCGCCTGAACCAGCGCTACGGCGGCCGCGTGGACACCGTGCTGGAACGCATCGCCGAGTGGATGCGCTCGCGCGTGGCAGCGCAGGCCGAGCTGGCCGCGATGTCGGCCGAGACCAAGATGTCGGGCCTGCTGCTGAGCCTGCTCGTGCCGGGGCTGGGCGCGTTCATCTTCATCACGAACTACCGCTACATGGCGCTGATGCTGAAGGACCCGACCGGGCGCACGCTGCTGGCCGTCGCGCTCGCGCTGATGGTCAGCGGCATCGTCCTGCTGGCCCGCCTGGCGAGGATCAAGGAATGATGGGAAACAGCCTCCAATGGGCCCCGATCGCCATCGGCATCAGCGTGGCCCTGATCTCCGGCGTGGTGCTGCTGGGCGCCTGGTGGCTGCTGCAGCGCCGCTGGACCCAGCGCCGGGCGTCGGCGCTCGCGGCCCGTTGGGCCGCCGGTGCCGACGCGGTGATCGAACACGCCGACGACGGCGCACACCGCTCGCGCCTCAGCCGCGCGCTGGAGGCGATCGGCCGCGCCCTGGCGCCGGAATCGCAGGGCAACGGCGAGGAACGGCAGCTGCTGGAGCAGTCCGGCTGGCGCGCCCCCTCGGCATGGTGGATCTTCATGGGCCTGCGCTTCGCGCTGGCCGCGCTCGGCCTGGCCGTCGGGGCGCTGGCGTCGGTGGGCTCCAGCGGCAAGGGCGCGCCCGGCTGGCTGCTGCCGGTCGGCGGCGCGATCGCCGGCTGGCTGCTGCCCAAGCTGGTGCTGCACGCGGTCGCGGCGCGCCGGGTGGCGCGCTTCCGCGCCGAGCTGCCGCTGTTCGTCGACCTGGTCGGCCTGCTGCAGAGCGTGGGCCTGAGCATGGAGCAGTCGCTGTACTCGCTCGGGCAGAGCCGCGACCAGGGCCTGGACGTGATCGGCCACGAGCTGGAGGAAGCCAACCGTCTGGTCTACGCCGGGCGGGCGCGCATGGACGCGATGGACCACATCGCCGCCTGCATGCACGACGACGACTTCCTGGAACTGGTGTCGCTGCTGCGCCAGATCGAGCGCTACGGCGGCGACGTCTCGACCTCGCTGAAGACGTTCTCCGAACGCCTGCACGAGAAACGCCGCATGGCCCTGCGCGAGCGGGTCGGCAAGATCACCGTGAAGATGACCATGGTGATGGTGCTGACCATGCTGCCGGCCCTGCTGCTGCTCACCGCCGGACCGGGCTTCCTCGGCATCCTGCGCAGCCTGGAACGCATGGGAGGGTAACCCGATGAACGCCATCCATTCCGACCCGCACCCCGGCCTCGCCTGGCGCGCCCTGCTGGGCGCCCTCGTGCTCGGCCTGGCCGGATGTTCCAGCCTGCAGCAGCCCGCGCGCAGCGCCGAGCGGCCGGTGCCGCCGGCCGTCGAGGCCAAGGCGCCGGACGAGGCGCGGCTGTACCTGGAACTGATCCACAAGATGCAGGCCGGCGGCCAGTACTACGCGTCGCTCGCCTACCTGGACAAGTACGACACCCAGTTCCAGGCCAGCGCGCAGACCCGCTTCCTGCGCGCCACCGCCCTGCGCAAGGTGGGGCGCCTTGACGAAGCCGGGCAGATCTACGACAAACTCGCGCAGGTCGCGGATTACGCCGCACAAGCACACAACGGGCTGGGGCTGATCTGCGCGGAGAATGGGGATTACGCACAGGCCAAGGCCCATTTCCAGGCCGCAGCAGCGAAGGACCCCACCAACCTCGACATCCTCAACAACCTTGGCTATGCCGCCCTGGCCTCCGGTGACCTGGAGGCCGCGCAGATCGCGCTGTACAAGGGCGGGCAACTCGGCCCGAAGGACCGGCGCGTGTGGAGCAACATCGCCGTGCTGGAGATCCTGCGCGGGCGGCCCCGCAACGCCGAGCGGATCATGGACCACTTCCAGCTCGATCGCGATCGCCGCGCCGCGATCCAGCGGGAAGCTGCCCGCTGGTCGACCGCCCAGGTCCCGCCCGAGACCGCCCCGACGGCGCAGGCGCCTGCCCCCCGGCGCGGCGGCACGTCCGCCGTGCTGCTGCAGCCGCGCGTCACGCACGCGCTGGTGCCCCATGCGCCCGCCGCCCCCGGCTGGGCGCAGTGAACGCCGCCCGCCAGGGATGTCCCCCGCCCGAAGAAGAAAGACCGAAGACCGCCATGCTGCCTTCCCTCGCCTTCGTCCCTGCCCGGCCCCGGCGCCCCCTGTGCGCGGTGGCGCTGGCCTGCGGCCTGAGCCTGGGCGCCGCCGCCCAGGCCGCGCCGGACGCCGGCTGGACCCAGCCGCCGCTGCTGCAACGCCACGAGGCCGCCGCCCGGCCGGCCGAGCCAAAGCCCGTCGCCGAGGCCCGGCCGACGGCCACGCCGCGCACGGTGACGCCGGTGACCGCGCCGGCCGGACCGCAGGCCTCCGCAGTGCAGGCCGCGCAAGCCCCGGCCGCGCCGTCCGCCGCCGTCGCCGCCCCGGCCCCCAAGCCGGCCCCCGCGGCGCCGGCCACCGGCGTGGCGACCGGGGACAGCGTGCGCCGGCTGCTCGACTTCCAGGCCCAGGGCACGCAGGCCGGACGGCCGACCTGGCTGGAAGGCCGCGCCCGCTCGGCGCAGGCCCAGGCCAAACCGGCCGGCGATGCGCCCGCGGCGGGCATGCCGCAGGCCACCGACCCCCTGCACGGCGCGAGGACGGGCGGTGGTGCGCGCTGATCGGTCCCCACGCCCCGGTCCGCGCCGCCAGCGTGGCGCCATCGCCATCCTGGCCGCGCTGCTGCTGCCGATCGCCATCGTGGCGGCGGCGTTCGCGATCGACCTGGGTCACCTGTTCTTCGTCAAGCGGGACATGCAGAAGGCGGCCGACGCGGCCGCGCAGGCCGCGGCGCAGCGCCCCGACGACGCCCAGCGCACCGCGCAGGAAGTGGCGCGACTGAACGGCTTCGACGCCGACGCCGGCGTGGTGACCGCCACGCTGGGGCGCTGGGACCCGGCCGGGCCGACCCAGGCCTGCCCGCCGTGGCGCACCGGCGGCTGCACGCCGCCCTCGTACTTCGCCAGCGGCCTGCAGCCGTTCAACGCCGCCCAGGTCGTGCTGCGCCGCGACGTGCCGCTGTTCTTCTTCGCCGGCGCGCGCACCATCGAGGTCGGCGCGATCGCCGCGCGCGTCGATGCGGCGGGGCTGTCGGTCGGCGGCCGGCTGGCTTCGATCGACACCGAGCAGTCGCGCCTGCTCAACGCGCTGCTGCGCGGGCTGCTCGGCACCAGCCTGAGCATCGACGCGGCCGGCTACCGGGCGCTGGCCGACGCCAACGTGCGGCTCGGGCCGCTGAAGGAGGCGCTGGGCGTCGGCAACTTCGAGGAGCTGCTGCAGGCCGGGCTGACGCTGCCCGTCCTCTACGACGGCATCCTCACCGCGCTGGGCCAGGACGGCGTGCTCGACAGCGCTGCCGGCGGCGCGCTGCACCTGCTGCTCGACGCGGTCAGCGCCCCCCTGCGCAGCGTGACGGTGCGGCTGGCCGACATCCTGGACCTGTCGCTGCCCACCGCGCAGTCCGCCACCGAGGCCCGCGTCAACGTGTTCGGGCTGGTCACCGCCGCGGCGATGGTGGCCAACCGGGGCCACTTCATCGAGATCCCCCACCTCGGGCTGCAGGTGCCCGGGGTGCTGGGCATCCGCGCCGGGCTGGTGGTGATCTCGCCACCGTCGCTGGCCTACGGCCCGCCGGGGCAGGACGCCGAGGGCCGCTGGTACACCCAGGCACGCAGCGCCCAGATCGGGTTGAAGCTGGACGTGCGGGTCGCGCCGCTGCTGGGCGACACCGTGCACCTGCCGCTGTACCTGGACGTGGCCGCCGGCCAGGCGCGCCTGGCCGAGCTGCAGTGCGGCGTGCCGCGCTCGGCCACGCGCGCGGCCATCGACGCCAACGCCTCGCTGGCCAACGTGGTCGTCGGCGACATCGACGACGACGCGCTGAGCGACACCCACCGCCCGCTGCACGAGCGCGTGCGCGGCGCGACGCTGCTCAACGTCCTCGGGCTGATCCGGGTGTCGGTGAAGGACGCGCTGGTCGTGCCGGTCGGCACGGGCGGCGCCTCCGGCGGCCAGCAGGGCTGGCAGCGGCTGGAATTCACCGGCGCGCCGCCGCTGATGCAGACCGTCGACAACAACGCGGTCGGCTCGGTGCTCGGCACCGTGGTGGGGGCGCTGCGCGACCAGCTGCGCCCGGGCAACCTCAACGTCGTGGTGCTGAGCGAGTCCGGGCTGCTGGGCCTGGTGGGCGGGCTGGTCGGCGGCCTGGTCAGCGGTGTCGTCAGCGGCCTGCTGGACCTGCTGCTGCCGCTGCTGACGCCCCTGCTGCAGGTGCTGGATGCGGTGCTGGTGCCGGTGCTGCGCCTGCTCGGCGTGCAGCTGGGCGCGGCCGACGTCGGCCTGGACACGGTGTCGTGCAACCAGGCCGGCCTGGTTTATTGACCTTTGATCGACCTTTGCAACCCATGATGCCCAGGTCTTACGACGCAGCGAGATGACGGTGAACCTGCTATTGCTGGAAGGCGCGACCGAGTTCGCCACCCGAGTCCGCAGGTGCCTGGACGTGGCCGATGTCCAGGCCAACGTCTTCACGTGCTGCGAGGAATGGCAGCAGTTCAACGACGGCCACGCGCAGCTCGACGGCGCGATCGTCGGCACCGGCTTCCTGGAAAACCCGCGCTTCCGCCAGGCCGACTGGGACCTGGTGCAGGGCCTGCCGGTGCTGTGGATCGGCTCCAAGCCGCCGGCGCTGTACTGGATCGGGGGCAAGAACCCCGTCGTGCTGCACGAGGACTTCACGTTCACGCAGCTGCGCAGCCGGCTGGTCGAGCTGGGCATCCTGCCGCGCTCGCACGGCATGGCGCCGGCCGCGCGCCGGGCGCCGACGGACGAGGACGACTTCGGCGCCAGCATCCTGCACCGCTCGCCGCGCGTGACGCAGCTGATCGAGGACTGCCGCGCCTACGCCTGCGTGGACAGCCCGGTGCTGCTGATCGGCGAGACCGGCACCGGCAAGGAGCTGTTCGCGCGCGCCGTAGCGCAGGGCCACCCGCGCTACGGCAAGGGCCCGTTCGTGCCGGTCAACTGCGGCTCGATCCCGGAGACGCTGTTCGAATCGCTGTTCTTCGGGCACGCCAAGGGCTCGTTCACCAATGCCTCGCGCGCCCACAAGGGCCACCTGGTGCAGGCCCACGGCGGCGTGCTGTTCCTCGACGAGATCGGCGACCTGCCGCTGCAGCAGCAGGTCAAGCTGTTGCGCGCGCTGGAAGATGGCGTGGTCTGGCCGGTCGGCGCCACCGAGCCGGTGCAGACCGACTTCCGGCTGGTGGCCGCGACCAACCGCGACCTGCGCGAGATGGTGCGCGAGGGCCGGTTCCGCGCCGACCTGTACTACCGCATCGCGGTGATCGAGATCGCGATCCCCTCGCTCGACACGCGCGGCCCGGACGACAAGGTGCTGCTGTTTGCCACCTTCTTCCAGCGCACCATGCAGAAGGTCGACCCGCACGCGCAGGTCGAGCTGCCGCCGTGGATCGTCGAGCAGGTCGCCGCGCGGCGCTTTCCCGGCAACGTGCGCGAGCTGATGAACCTGGCGCAGCGCACCGCGGCGCTGTTCGCCCGCTACCGCAGCTTCGACCGGGAGCGCTTCGACGGCATCTTTGCCGACAGCCACGAGCTGGCCTTCCCGCGCCCCGCGGAGGCCGCGACCCCGCAGCCGGCCTGGCGCATGGACCAGAGCCAGGAGCGCCTGCGCATCATCGACGCCCTCAGGCGCCACGGTGGCCGCCGCGAAGCCGCCGCGCGCGCGCTGGGCATCAGCCGCAAGACCTTGTGGGAGAAAATGCGCAAACACGAACTGCTGGCCGAGCCGGGCACCCCGGTGCTCGGTTCGCCTACCCCCGACACGGGCCCCGGAGAAAACTGATGTCCTTGTTCCGCCACGTCGCGCTCCTCGCTGCCTTCGCCATCCCTGCCACCGCCCTGGCTGACGCCTCGTTCTGGCCGGGCGAGCGACCTGCCGCGTCCGGACGCCCGGCCGCCGCCGAGCCGGCCGCCCCCGCGGCGTCCGCGGTGGAACCCCCGCCCGAGGCGGCCTCCGCGCCGCGCCAGCCGCCCGCGCTGATGCGCGAGCTGACCGCGCTGATCGAGTCGCGCCAGGTCAACGAGATGCGCACCACCTACAACGGCCCGTTCGCCGCGGCGCTGTTCTTCGAACCGGAGAACCTGAACTACTACGTCGCGCTGCTCAAGGGCCAGGACTTCTGGTGGATCGGCCGCACCACCGACGCGAAGGAAGCCGAGACGCTGTACACGCGCATGGCGGAGCAGACCGTCACGCTGGCCGCACCCGACCTGGAGAAGATGCAGCTGGACGCGCGCATCGCCGCCACGCGCCGCCAGCTGGAACAGGCGCGCCGCCGCCAGGGCGAGCTGGCCGAGCAGCTGCAGGCCCAGCGCCAGGTCATCCGCGAGGGCGTGGCCGCGCAGGCGCGCCTGCAGTCGGAGACCCGCCAGCTGGCCGAGGAACGCGCCCGCCTGCAGCAGCAGCTGCAGTCCATCAGCGCCACCATCGACGCGCTGGAAGCCGCGGCCAACAAGGTGCCCAACCTGGGCGCCGTGCCGGGAGCGTCCGAGCCCGCCGCCGAGCCGGCGCGCAGCCGCCAGCGCCCGGCGCGCCAGCCGTCGCGCTGAACGGCCACGCGCGCGGGCGCGGCAGCGTCAGATCACGCCGCGCTCGCGCAGCTGGGCGATCTGGGCCTCGGTGAGGCCCGCTTCCTTCAGCACCGCGTCGGTGTCCTCGCCCAGCACCGGCGCACGCCGGCGGATCCCGCCGGGCGTTTCGCTCAGCCGGGGCACGATGCCCGGCACCTCCACCGTCAGGCCGTCGTGGGTCCGGACCGGCAGGATCATGTCCCGCGCGCGGTAGTGCGGGTCCTCGGCGATGTCGCGCGCGGTGTAGATGCGCCCGGCCGGCACCTGCGCCGCGGCCAGCGCCTCCAGCACCTCGGTGACGCCGCGCTCGCGGGTCCAGGCGCCGATCGCCGCATCGATCTCCTCGACGCGCGCCACGCGCCCCACGTTGGTCGCCAGCTGCGGGTCCTGCCCCAGGTCGTCGCGGCCGATGGCGTGCATCAGGCGCTTGAAGATCGAGTCGCCGTTGCCCGCCACCAGCACCCAACCGTCGCGGCACGGATAGGCGTTGCTCGGCGCGATGCCGGGCAGCGCCGAGCCGGCCGGCTCGCGCACCACGCCGAAGGCGCTGTACTCGGGCAGCAGGCTTTCCATGCAGTTGAACACCGCCTCGTACAGCGCCACGTCGACCACCTGCCCGCGCCCCGTGCGGTGCCGGTGGTGCAACGCCATCAGCACCCCGATGACGCCGTGCAGCGAGGCCAGCGTGTCGCCGATGCTGACACCCACGCGCACCGGCACGCGGCCCGGCTCGGCGGTCAGGTGCCGCAGGCCGCCCATCGCCTCGGCCACCACGCCGAAGCCCGGGCGGTCCTTGTAGGGACCGGTCTGCCCGTAGCCGCTGATGCGCAGCATGATGAGCCCCGGGTTGCTGCGGCTCAGCGCCTCGTAGCCCAGGCCCCAGTTCTCCATCACGCCGGGCTTGAAGTTCTCGATCAGGATGTCGGCCTCGTCGGCCAGGCGCCGCACGATCTCGCGCGCCTCGGGCTGGCGCAGGTCCAGCGTGACGCTCTTCTTGTTGCGCGACTGCACCTGCCACCACACGCTGGTGCCGTTGTGCAGCAGGCGCCACTGGCGCAGCGGGTCGCCCGAGCCGGGCGGTTCGATCTTGATCACGTCGGCGCCGAAGTCGGCCAGCGTCTTGGCCGCAAAGGGGCCGGCGATCAGCTGGCCCAGTTCGAGCACCTTCAGGCCCTGCAGCGGGCCGGCGGCGGAAGTCGTCATGGTCATCGCGAGGTCGGGGAAGTGGAAGCGGGAACGGAAGGCAGGCCGCGCGCGCGCAGCGCGGCGCAATGGTCCTGCGGCGGCTCCGGGCGCGCCGGCCGCCATTCGTCGAAGCCGGGCTCGGCCGTCTCGCCGTAGGCCGAGGCGTAGCCGATGCTGCGGATGCCCAGCTGCGGCGCCAGCGCCGCCAGGTGCAGCGGCACGCCGCTGGCGCGCGAGGCATGCATGGCGCCGGCCAGCATCACCACCACCGCGTCGGCAGGCGCGCCTGCCGCGGCCTCGGCCACCACCTGCGCCAGGCTGCGGTCGCGCGCAATCTGCATGCGCGCCATCGGCACCAGCCGGGCCTCGGGCAGCAGGCCGCAGTGGCCGTCGCGCACCGCGTCGAGCAGGCGCGCACGGGCCTCGGCCGGGATGGCGGTGTCCCAGTGCGGCCGCTGCATGGCCTCGCGCAGCCGGGCCTGCGCCAGGTTGCCGCCATGGACCGGCACGCCGGCGCGCACCGCGTTCATCACCACCTCGCGGTAGCGCGGCCAGGGCCAGCCGGCGTCGTTCCAGCGCAGCGCGGCGCGCACCGCGTCCTCGGCCGCGTCGCGCGGCAGCCCGCGGGTGTCGGCCCCGCGCTCGGCCATCTCCAGCACCACCGCGTGCAGGCGGCCTTCGGTGCCGAGCCGGCGGATGTCCGCCGCAGTCTGCCGCTGGTGGTCGGCATGGTCATGGCGTTCGCCGTACAGCCAGGCGCTCTGCGCGGCCGCCGGCGGCAGCGCGGCCAGGCACAGCAGCCAGGGCAACAGTCGTCCGTCCATGCCGCGATCCTACGCGCTGCCGGCCAGCACGCTGGCCAGCGACAGGCTGCCGGCCAGGCCGGCCAGGTAGTCCTGCAGCGCGGCGATCGCGTGGCGCACCTTGGCAGGCTGCGAATCGCGCCGCGGCGTGACCGCGTACATCGGCAGCGGGGCCGGGCGCCACTGCGGCAGCACCGCGACCACCGTGCCGGCGCGCAGCGCCGCGTCCGAGTCCTGCAGCCCCAGCACCGCGATGCCCAGCCCGGCCTCGCACATCTGCTGCAGCGCGAGCTGGTTGTTGCTCGTCACGCGCGCCGGCGGCCGCGGCCGCTCGACCGCGCCGCCCGGGCCGTGCAGTTCCAGCTGCGCGCCCACCTGCCGCGGCGGCAGGCGCAGCCAGTCGTGCTGCAGCAGGTCGCGCGGGCTGGCCGGCATGCCGCGCCGCGCCAGGTAGGCCGGCGCGGCACACAGCACCATGTCCAGGCTGGCGAGCCGCTGCGCGACCCAGCTCGAGTCGGGCATGCGGCCGAAGCGCACGGCGAGGTCGATGCGCGCTTCGACCAGGTCGATCAGCTCGTCGCTGACCTCCAGGTGCAGGCTCAGGCCCGGGTTGGCCGCCAGCAACGGCGCCAGCGCCGGCCCCAGGTGGCGCGCGAAGCCCACCGGCGAGGCCACGCGCAGCTCGCCGACCGGCGCATCGCGCAGCTGCATCAGCTGCTGTCCGGCCCGGCGCGCGGCCGCCACCATCGCGGCGCAGCCCTCGTGGAAGCGCTCTCCGGCCTCGGTCAGGCGCAGCCGGCGCGGCGAGCGGTGAAGCAGCGCCACGCCCATGTCCTGCTCCAGCGCGCGCACCTGCTGGCTGACCGCCGAGGGCGTCGTGCCCAGGGCGCGCGCGGCCGCGTGCATCGACCCGTGCTCGACCACCGCCGCGAACACGGCCATGCGCTTGAGCTGGTCGATCATTCAGTTTTTCTGAATTTCAAAATCAACCTTGCGAGTCTAGTTCAGGTTTTCTTTTTGCCGTAGGGTGTGAGGCTCGTTCCTTCACGCACCGCAAGAAAGGCTGGAAGCCATGAAACTCGCTCTCATCGGACCCACCGGATTCGTCGGCTCGGCCGTGCTGGACGAAGCACTGCAGCGCGACCACCAGGTCACCGCCCTGGCACGCACCCCGGGCAAGCTCGCCGCGCGCGACGGCCTGACCGTGGTGCAGGCGGACGTGCTGGACCCCGCCCAGGTCGCCGCCGCGGTGGCCGGCCACGACGCCGTCATCAGCGCCTACAACCCCGGCTGGAGCGACCCGCAGCTCTACGACACCTTCCTGCGCGGCACGCGCGCGATCTTCGAGGGCGTCAAGCGCGCCGGCGTGAAGCGCCTGCTGGTGGTCGGCGGCGCCGGCAGCCTGTACGTCAAGCCCGGCGTGCAGCTGGTCGACACCCCCGAGTTCCCCGAGGCCTGGAAGCAGGGCGCGCTGGCCGCGCGCGAGGCGCTGAACCTGATCCGCCAGGAAACCGGGCTGGACTGGACCTTCGTGTCGCCGGCCGCGCGCCTGGAGCCCGGCGAGCGCACCGGCAAGTACCGCCTGGGCGCCGACGAGCTGCTGATGGACGGCGACCAGCCCGCGCGCATCTCGGTCGCCGACCTGGCGGTGTCCATCCTGGACGAGGTCGAACGCCCGCAGCACATCCGCAAGCGCTACACCGCTGCTTACTAATGTAACGGCGACACATTGATCCGGGGCAACCCTCAGCCGCGTCACCGGCGGCTGCGGGCCGGAAACGACCGGCGCGGCTTGATGCCGGTCAATGGCACGGATCCAGGGGCATGGTCTGATCCTGCCTATCGCGGCGCAGCCGCGCCGGATGTTCCCTTTCATGCCCTGTCCCCGATCCCCTTCCGACAGCACCGCCCCGCGGCGCGGTGTGGACGCCACCCTCTGGCTCGCCGCCGGCGGCTACGCGGTTGCCGCGGCCGGCTGGCTGGTGGTGGCGGACCGGTTGGAGGCCGCCGCAGCCACGCGTGCCGCGGTGCTGGGCCTGATGACGCTGGTGCTGCTCGGCTGGGTGCTGCACCGGCGCGACCGGCTCCGCCAGGCCGCGGTGCTGGACGCGATGCGACGGCGGCTGTGGCTGCTGGACGCCATCGTGCAGGGCTCGCCCGACGCGATCTACGCGAAGGACACGCAGGGCCGCTACCTGTTCGCCAACCGCGAAGCCTGCCGGCGCCTGGGCGTGCGTCCCGAGGAGATGCTCGGCCGCACCGCCGACGAGTTCTTCCCGCCCGACGAAACCGCCATGCTGCAGGCCCGCGAGCAGGAGGTGCTCGCGCAGCGCCAGCCCCTGCGCACCGAGCGCAAGCTCACCACCCCGAGCGGCCGCCACGCCTATGCGGCCACGGTGGGGCCGTTGCTGGACGCGCAGGGCGAGCTGGTCGGCGTGTTCGGCATCAGCCAGGACATCGATGCGCACAAGCAGCGCGAGACCGACCTGCGCCCCTGGGCGGTCGCGCTGCAGAGCACGCGCGACGGCGTGATGGTCACCGACCGCCATGGCAACATCCGGACCGTCAACCGCGCCTTCACCGAGATCACCGGCTACGCGCTGGAGGACGTGGTCGGACGCAAGCCCTCGCTGTTGCGCTCGGGGCGCCACGACGCGGATTTCTACCGCGCGCTGTGGCAGGCCATCGACCGGGACGGGTGCTGGCAGGGCGAGATCTGGAACCGGCGCAGGAACGGCGACATCTATCCCGAGTGGCTGACCATCACCCGCGTGCATGACGACGACGGCGAGCACACGCATTACGTCGGCGTGTTCACCGACATCAGCCGGCTCAAGCACAACGAGGCCGAGCTCGAGCGCCTGGCCCACTACGACCCGCTGACGCAGCTGCCCAACCGGCGCCTGCTGCTCGCGCGCATGGACCAGGCCATCGCGCAGGCCCAGTGGCAGGACGGGCAGGCCGCGGCGCTGCACGTCGGGCTGGACGGCTTCAAGTTCGTCAACGAGGGCTTCGGCCATCCGGTCGGAGACGAGCTGCTGCAGGCCGTGGCCGCGCGCCTGCAGTCGCGCCTGCGCCAGGGCGACCTGCTGGGGCGCCTGGGCGGCGACGAGTTCCTGGTGCTGCCGGGCCGCCTGTCCGAGCCGGGCGAGGCGGCGCTGCTGGCGCGCGACCTGCTCAACACCTTCCGCGAGCCGGTGCCGCTGTCGGGGGGTCGCGACGTCTACATCACCGCCAGCATCGGGATCAGCGTGCACCCGGCCGACGGCTGCCACAGCGGCGTCGAGATGCTGCGCAATGCCAACGCCGCGATGCACCACGCCAAGGAGCTGGGGCGCAACCGCTTCTGCTTCTTCACCGCCGACCTGCAGGCCCAGGCGGTCGAGCGCCTGCAACTGGAAGCCGCGCTCAAGCGTGCGGTCGAACGCGACCAGCTGCTGCTGCACTACCAGCCGCGCGTCGACGCGCGCAGCGGCCGCATGTGCGGCGTCGAGGCACTGCTGCGCTGGGACCATCCCGAGGCCGGCCTGATGGCCCCCGGGCAGTTCATCCCGGTGGCCGAGCGCAGCAGCCTGATCCTCGAGCTGGGCGCCTGGGTGATCGACCGCGCCTGCCAGCAGGCCCGGGAGTGGATCGCGCAGGGCTGGAGCGACGCGGTGGTGGCGGTCAACGTCGCCGCGCGCCAGTTCACCAGCGGCCACCTCGACACGGTGGTGCAGCAGGCGCTGGCGCGCCACGGCGTGCCGGCCCGCGCGCTGGAGCTGGAACTGACCGAGAGCATGCTGATGCAGGAGCCGGACGCGGCGGTGGACATGCTGCGCCGCCTCAAGGCGATCGGCGTGCGGCTGTCGCTGGACGACTTCGGCACCGGCTACTCCAGCCTGGGTTACCTGCAGCGCTTCCCGATCGACGTGCTGAAGATCGACCGCTCCTTCGTGCAGACCATCGGCTGCGGCCCGGACGGCGCGGCCATCGCCGACGCGGTCATCGCGCTGGCGCACCGGCTGAAGCTGCGCGTCGTCGCCGAAGGCGTGGAGATTGAGGCGCAGCGGCGCTACCTGCTCGCGCAGGGCTGCGACGAGCTGCAGGGCTTCCTGTTCAGCCGCCCGCTGCCGCCCCAGGCCCTGGCGCTGCCGGCGCCGGCGCACGCCCTGGTCGACGGCTGAGCGCGCCGCAGGCGCAGCAGCCCCCCCCGGGGGGACGGCGCCGGCTGGCGTCCCCACCGCCGGCAAGGCCGTGCCCCGGCTGCGCCTGGCGCATCGCGCGGCGCTGCAACAATGCACGGTCGTCTTCGCCATCCGTTTCCGAAGAAAGGCCGTCATGACCGACCTGTCCCGATTCCCGATCACGAAGAAGTGGCCCGCGCAGCACCCCGACCGGCTGCAGCTGTACTCGCTGCCCACGCCCAACGGCGTGAAGGTGTCGATCCTGCTGGAGGAAACCGGCCTGCCCTACGAGCCGCACCTGGTGAACTTCGAGACCAACGACCAGCTCTCGCCCGAGTTCCTCTCGCTCAACCCGAACAACAAGATCCCGGCCATCATCGACCCCGACGGCCCGGGCGGCGAGCCGCTGCCGCTGTTCGAGTCGGGCGCGATCCTGCTGTACCTCGCCGACAAGACCGGACAGCTGATCCCCAAGGACCCGGCGCGCCGCTGGCAGACCGTGCAGTGGGTGATGTTCCAGATGGGCGGCATCGGGCCCATGTTCGGGCAGGTGGGGTTCTTCCACAAGTTCGCCGGCCGCGAGTACGAGGACAAGCGCCCGCGCGACCGCTACGTGGCCGAGGCGAAGCGCCTGCTCGGCGTGCTGGAGCGCCACCTGCAGGGCCGCACCTGGATCATGGACGAGGAGTACACCATCGCCGACATCGCCACCTTCCCGTGGATCAACAACCTGGTCGGCTTCTACGGCGCCGGCGAGCTGGTCGGCTTCGACGACTTCCCGAACGTGCAGCGCGTGCTGCAGTCGTTCCTCGCGCGCCCGGCGGTGCAGCGCGGACTGAGGATCCCGGCGCGCGGCTGAGCGCTCAGGGCGTGCCGCCGCCCGGGATGCCGTACTTGCGCAGGCGCGCGGCGATCGCGGTGTGCGAGGTGCCGAGCCGCTCGGCCAGCCGGCGCGTGGACGGGTACTGCGGCCACAGGCGCTGCAGCAGCGCGCGCTCGTAGCGTTCCACCGCCTCGTGCAGGCTGGTGACCTGCTCGTCGCCCAGCTCCGGCGCCGGCGCGGTCGCGGCCCCGGCCAGCTCCAGGTCGTCGACGTCGATCACCGAGCGGTCGCTCATCGTCACCGCGCGGAAGATCACGTTCTGCAGCTGGCGCACGTTGCCGTGCCAGGGGTTGGCCAGCAGTGCCTGGGCGGCGGCACGGCTCAGGCGCGCGCGGGGGCGCCCGGCCTGGGCGCAGGCGCGCTCGATGAACACCTGCGCCAGCGGCAGGATGTCCTCGCGCCGCTCGCGCAGTGGCGGCACGTACAGCTGCAGCACGTCCAGCCGGAACAGCAGGTCCTGCCGGAAGCTGCCGGCGGCCACCATGTCCTCCAGCGAGCGGTGCGTCGCGCTGATGATGCGCACGTCGGCCCTGAGCTCGCGCTCGCCGCCCACGCGCCGGAAGCTGCCGTCGTTGAGGAAGCGCAGCAGCTTGGCCTGCAGGTACGGCGACATCTCGGCCACCTCGTCGAGGAACAGCGTGCCGCCGTCGGCCAGCTCCAGCAGCCCCGGCCGGCCGCCGCGCAGCGCCCCGGTGAAGGCCCCGGGCGCGTAGCCGAACAGCTCGCTCTCGGCCAGGCTCTCGGGCAGGGCCGCACAGTTGAGCGCGAAGAACGGCTGGTCGCGCCGCCGGCTGCCGGCGTGGCAGGCATGGGCGACCAGCTCCTTGCCGGTGCCGGTCTCGCCGCGGATCAGCAGCGGCGCATCCACCTGCGCGACCCGCGCGGCGCGTTGCCTGAGCTGGCGGATCGCCGCCGAACGGCCCAGGATGGCCTCGAAGCCGCCGGCGCTGTAGTTCTGCAGCGCGCTCAGCCGCTCGCCGAGGCGGTGCGGCGCGTGCAGCGTCACCACCGCACCGGCCACGTGGCCGCCGGCCTCGTGCAGCGCGGTGGCCTCCAGCAGGTAGGGCTGGCCGCCGAACTGCACCTCGCGCACCGGCAGCCGGTCGCCCGGCGCCGTCACCGCGGCGGCCAGCTGCGCGTCGCCGGTCAGCTCGGCCAGCGTGCGCCCGGCCAGCGCGTCCTCGCTCAGCCCGCAGGCCTGCGCCGCGGCCGGGTTGGCCACCACCACCGTGCCGTGGTCGTCGACCACCAGCACCGGGTCGGCCAGCGCCGCCAGCAGCGCGTCCAGGTACAGCCGGCGGCGCGCGCCGGGCAGCATCGCCAGCTCGGTGACGCGTCGCACCCCGTGCACCTGCATCAGCGCCTCGCGCACCTCGGGGTAGAGCGCCGCGCTCAGCCCGGGGGCTTCCAGGTAGATGTGCGGCGGATCGACCTCGACCGCGACCACGTCGAGCAGGCGCGCGGCCAGCACGGCGAGGATCTCCTGGGCGATGCCGACGCGGTCGGTGAACAGGATCTGCAGGCGCATGTCCGTATCGTATTCGTGACACCGTCACGATTTCGTGACGCCGGTGCCACGAGGCCGGTTTTCCGTGTTTCTTTCGGCCAGTCCGCACCCCTGCCGAGGAAATCTCCAGGCAGGCTGTACTGAAATCGCTACAGCACGTGGTGGCGTGCTCGATGCAAGTCCTTGATTTCAGGCGCCCCGAGCGTCTGGCACCCGAATTGCACACGCAGGCGGGCCCTGCGGGGCGGACACAGGAGCAAGACATGCAGGTACTGGTTCTGGGCAGCGGCGTGATCGGCGTGTCGATCGCCTACTTCCTGGCGCGCGCCGGCCACGAGGTCACGGTCGTCGACCGGCAGCAGGCGCCGGCGATGGAAACCAGCCATGCCAACGCCGGCGAGGTCTCGCCCGGCTACTCGGCCCCCTGGGCCGGCCCGGGCGTGCCGGTCAAGACGATCAAGTGGCTGCTGATGCGGCACGCGCCGCTGATCCTGCGGCCGCAGCTGGACCCGGCGATGTGGCGCTGGTGCCTGCAGATGCTGCGCAACTGCACCGCCCGGCGCTACCGCATCAACAAGGCGCGCATGGTGCGCCTGGCCGAATACAGCCGCGACTGCCTGCGCGAGCTGCGCGCCGAGACCGGCATCCGCTACGACGAGCGCGCGCAGGGCACGCTGCAGCTGTTCCGCACGCAGAAGCAGCTCGACGGCGTGGCGCAGGACGTGGAAGTGCTGCAGCAGTTCGGCGTGCCCTACCAGGTGCTGGACCGCGACGGCTACCTGCAGTACGAGCCGGCGCTGGCGACGGTGAAGGAGAAGTTCGTCGGCGCGCTGCGCCTGCCCGGCGACGAGACCGGCGACTGCTTCCTGTTCACCCAGCGGCTTGCCGAGATGGCGCGTGCGCTGGGCGTGAAGTTCGATTTCGGCGTGCACGTGCAGCGCATCGAGGAAGCCGGCGGCGAGGTCGCCGCGGTGCACACCGACCGCGGGCCGATGCGCGCCGACCGCTACGTGCTCGCGCTGGGCAGCTACTCGCCGCTGCTGGCCCGGCCGCTGGGCCTGCGCCTGCCGGTCTATCCGGTCAAGGGCTACTCGATCACGGTGCCGATCGCCGACTTTGCGCAGGCGCCCGAGTCGACCATCATGGACGAGACGCACAAGGTCGCGATCACGCGCCTGGGCGAGCGCATCCGCGTCGGCGGCATGGCGCAGCTGTCCGGCTACGACCTGCGCCTGGACGAGGCGCGGCGCGAGACGCTGGCCTTCGTGCTGACCGACCTGTTCCCGCGCGGCGGCGACCTCGCCCGCGCCACCTTCTGGACCGGGCTGCGCCCGATGACGCCCGACGGCACGCCCATCCTCGGCCCCTGCCGCCTGCCCAACCTGCTGCTGGCCACCGGCCACGGCACGCTGGGCTGGACCATGGCGGTGGGCACCGGGCGCGTGATCGCCGACCTGGTCAGCGGCCGCACGCCGCAGATCGACATGGAAGGCCTGGACCTCTCGCGCTACGGCTAACGACTGGAAACCTGGCGCGAGCGCCGTCCCCGCGAGACTGGATAACATCGCCGACAACAACAAGGAGACCCCCCATGTCATTTGCCGAAATCGTCAGCGCCCTCAACGGCGTCATCTGGAGCCCGGTTCTCGTGTACCTGTGCCTCGGGGTCGGTCTCTATTTCTCGCTGCGCACGCGCTTCATGCAGGTGCGCGGCTTCGGGCACATGCTGCACCTGATGTTCAAGGGCAAGGCCTCGGAGGCCGGCGTGTCCTCGTTCCAGGCGCTGGCGATGTCGCTGTCCGGGCGCGTGGGCACCGGCAACATCGCCGGCGTCGCGACCGCGATCACCTTCGGCGGCCCCGGCGCGGTGTTCTGGATGTGGATGGTGGCCTTCCTCGGCGCCTCCACCGCCTACATCGAATCGACGCTGGCACAGATCTACAAGGAGAAGGACGACCAGGGCCTGTACCGCGGCGGCCCGGCCTACTACATCGAGAAGTGCATGGGCCAGAAGTGGTACGCCTGGATCTTCGCGGTGGCCACCGTGATCGCCACCGGCCTGCTGCTGCCCGGCGTGCAGGCCAACAGCATCGCCTCTGGCCTGGAGAACGCCTGGGGCATCGACACCCGCGTGACCGCCGCGATCATCGTGATCCTGCTGGGCTTCATCATCTTCGGCGGCGTCAAGCGCATCGCGAAGTTCGCCGAGATCGTCGTGCCGTTCATGGCACTGGCCTACATCCTGGTCGCGCTGGTCATCGTGCTGCTCAACATCACCCAGCTGCCCGCGATGGTCGCGCTGATCTTCAGGAGCGCCTTCGGCCTGGAGGCCGCCTTCGGCGCGGTGCTGGGCCTGGCGGTCGAGTGGGGCGTCAAGCGCGGCGTCTACTCGAACGAGGCCGGCCAGGGCACCGGCCCGCACCCGGCCGCCGCGGCCGAGGTGCAGCACCCGGCGCAGCAGGGCTTCGTGCAGGCCTTCTCGATCTACGTCGACACGCTGCTGGTGTGCTCGGCCACCGCCTTCATGCTGCTGTCGACCGGCATGTACAACGTCACCGGCCCGGACGGCGCGGCGCTCTACGGCGGCCTGCCCGGCGTCGAGACCGGCCCGCGCTACACGCAGGCCGCGGTCGAATCGGTGATGCCGGGCTTCGGCGCGCCCTTCGTCGCGCTGGCGCTGTTCTTCTTCGCCTTCACGACCATCGTGGCCTACTACTACATGGCCGAGACCAACATCGCCTACATCAACCGCAAGGTGCACCGGCCCTGGCTGAGCTTCGTGCTCAAGCTCGGCATCATGGCCGCGGTGACCTACGGCGCGGTGCGCAGCGCCACGGTGGCCTGGGACCTGGGCGACATGGGCGTGGGCCTGATGGCCTGGCTCAACATCATCGCGATCATCATCATCCAGAAGCCCGCGCTGCTGGCGCTGAACGACTACGAGCGCCAGAAGAAGGCGGGCCTGGCGCCCGCCTTCGACCCCGAGAAGCTGGGTATCCGCAACGCGCACTTCTGGGTCGAGCGCCTGCGCGCGGACCGCGAGGCACGCCGCCAAGGGGAGTGACGCGCCGCCGCGCGCGGCGCCCGGGCCCTGCGGGGTCAGACGCCGCGCCGCCGCAAGGCCGCCCGCAGGGCCTTGGCAAAGCGCGGGTCGCTGACCGCACCCACGTTGAAGCGCGACCAGCGGCACGCCGCCGACGCATCGACGCAGAAGATGCGCCCCGGCGCCAGCACGATGCGCTGGGGCAGCACCTCCTTGGCGAACTCCAGCGTGTCGGGCACGCCGGGCAGCGCGACCCACAGGTACAGCGACGGCGCGCTGCGCGCGAACACCTCCGCCCCCAGCCCGTCGAACAGGCGCAACGCCTGCTCCATCGCCTGCGCCAGCCGGTCGCGCAGGCGCTTGAGGTGCCGCTGGTAGTGGCCCTCGCTGAGGATCACGTCGACGGTGCGCTCGCAGTACTCCGAGCTGCCGACGTGGATCAGCGCCTTCAGGTCCGCGAGGTCGCTGGCGAGATCGGCGCTGGAGGCGATGAAGCCCACGCGCAGCGCCGCCGAGAACGACTTCGAGAAGCTGCCGATGTAGATCGTGCGCTCCAGCTGGTCCAGCGCCGACAGCCGCGGCGCCGAGGTCGGCGCGAAGTCGGCCAGCGGGTCGTTCTCGACGATGCGCAGGTCGTATCTCTGCGCCAGCTGCAGCACCTTGAACGCCTTGGCCGCCGACAGCGCCGAGCCGGTCGGGTTGTGCGCGATCGACTGCGTGAAGAACAGCCGCGGCCGGTGGAGCTGCAGGCATTGCTCCAGCGCCGCGAGGTCCGGCCCGTCGGGCTGCCGCGGCACGCCGACGATGCGTGCGCCGGCGAGCTTGAGCTTGCCGAACAGCGGGTAGTAGCCGGGGTCGTCGACCAGCACCGTGCCGCCCGGCGGCACGAAGTAGCGCACCACCATGTCCATCGCCTCGTTGGCGCCGTGCGTCAGCACGATCTGGCGCGGCTCGGCGCCGATGCCGAAGTCGGCCAGCTTGCGCACCAGGTGCTCGCGCAGCGGCCGGTAGCCGAAGCGGCTGCCGTAGCGGAACAACGCGCCCAGCCCGGTACGCACCACCTTGTGGTGGTAGCGGTCCAGCCGCGCCTCGGCGAGCCACTCCACCGGCGGGAAGCCGTCGCCGACCGCGAAGGTGCCCGGCTCGGTCTTGAGCTGCTCGCGCATCATCCAGACGATGTCCATCGCCCGGTCCAGCGAGCCGGCGTCGTCGTCTTCCGGCGGCCGGCCCGCCGCCTGCTCGCGCACGTAGTAGCCCGAGCCGCGGCGCGGCTCGACCAGCCCTTGCGCCACCAGCCACTCGAACGAGGCAACCACGGTGTTCTTCGCGTAGCCGTGCAGCTGCGCCAGCTCGCGCAGCGAGGGCAGCTTGTCGCCGGGGCGGTACGCGCCTTCGCGGATCTGCCGCTCGAGCGACCGGGCCAGCGTCGCGGCGAGCGTGGGTCGGGTTCGGGGAGCGCTCATGCGTGCAGGATGGGTGGTGCGGCCCGGAAATGCTAGGGCAGGATGGCACTGTCGCAGTCACTGGACCCCCGCTGTCCCGCAAAACTGTACCCATCATGACTGGTACAGCGACCTACAGTGGGACGTGCAGCGGTCCGTCCACTGCCTCGACAAGAACGGAAGGAGACAAACCATGAGCGACATGAACCTCCGGCGTCGCCGCCTGATCCAGTCCGCCGTGGCCGGCGCGGCTGCGGCCGCCGCGGCCGCCCCCCGCGTGGCCTCGGCCCAGTCCACCGTGACCTGGCGCATGCAGGCACTGTGGGACGGCGGCACCACCCCGCAGAAGTTCGAAGAGCTGTTCGTCAAGCGCGTGTCCGACCTCACCGGCGGGCGCTTCCGCATCAACCTGTTCGCGGCCGGCCAGATCGTGCCCGCGGCGCAGGCCTTCGACGCAGTGCGCGGCGGCGCCTTCGAGATGATGAAGACCTTCGACGGCTACGAGGCCGGCAAGATCCCGGCGCTGGCCTTCACCAGCACGGTGCCGTTCGGCTTCAACGAAAGCGACGAGTACGAGGCCTGGTTCTACGAGAAGGGCGGCCTGGAGATGGCCCGCCAGGCGTACGCACCGGCCGGGCTGCACTACATCGCGCCCACCGTGTACGGCCAGGAGCCGCTGCACTCCAAGGTGCCGATCCGCCGCATCGCCGACCTGGCCGGCAAGAAGGGCCGCTTCGTCGGGCTGGCCTCGACCGTGATGGGCGCCTTCGGCGTCGCGGTCACGCCGCTGCCCACCGGCGAGGTGTACTCCGCGCTCGACAAGGGCGTGGTCGACATGGCCGACCGCGGCGACCTGACCGCCAACTACGAGGCCGGCCTCGCGGAAGTGGCCAAGTACGTGATCCTGCCCGGCTTCCACCAGCCCACCACCGCGACCTGCTACGTCGCCAACCGCGGCGCCTGGGACAAGCTGCCGGCCGAGTTCAAGGCCGCGCTGGAGGTCGCCGCGCGCGAGGTCTCCTCGGCGCTGCGCCAGCGCATCCTGGTCAACGACGCGGCCGTGCTCGCCAAGTACCAGGCCAAGGGCTGCGAGATCATCCGCTTCTCCGCCGCCGACCTGGCCGCCGCCCGGCCCAAGGCCATCGAGGCCTGGCGTGCCGCGACCAAGGGCGATGCGCTGGCGACCAGGATGCTCGACAGCCAGATCGCCTTCATGAAGGAACTGGGCCTGATGAGCTGACGGCCCTGCCGCCGCACCGCGCCCGGCGCGCGGTGCGACGCCCTGCCCTGGAGGAGCTTGCCCGTGCCTGCCTGGCTGCGCGTGCCGGTGGCCGCCATCACCGGCCTGAACCGCACGCTGTTTCGCATCGCCGTGTGGCTGATGGCCGTCGTGGTGCCGGTGATGGTGTACGAAGTGGTGTGCCGCTACCTGTTCAACGCGCCCACCGTGTGGGCGATGGAACTGGCGGTGCTGCTGTTCGGCCCCTACTTCCTGCTCGGGGGCCCCTACCTGCTGCACCTGCGCGGCCATGTCGCGCTGGACCTCGTCCACGCGCGGCTCAGCCCCGCGTGGCGGCGCCGCGTGGACCTGCTCAACTACCCGGTGATCGTCGCCTTCTGCGCCATCCTGCTGTACTACAGCGTGCCGCCGGCGCTCAACGCCTTCGCCTACCGCGAGACCAGCTTCTCGGCCTGGAACCCGCCGATCTGGCCGTTCAAGGCCGCGGTGCCGGTGGCCCTGCTGCTGATGCTGCTGCAGGCGCTCGCGGAGTTCGTGCGCACCTGCTTCGAGGCGCCTGAAGCCGCAAGGCAGGCCCAGCCCGTGGCCGACGCGCAGGAGGTGCGGCCATGACGCCCAACACCATCCTGCTGCTGATGTTCGGCGGCCTGACGCTGTTCATGCTCACCGGCCTGCCGATCGCCTTCGTGCTGGGCGGGCTGTCGCTGCTGTTCACCGTCACGCTGTGGGAGCCCAACGCGGTCGTCGTGCTGGTGCTGCAGATCTTCGACACGATGCGCTCGGAGGCGCTGCTGGCCATCCCGCTGTTCATCCTGATGGCCTGCATCCTGCAGCGCTCCGGCGTGATCGAGTCGCTGTACCGCGCGATGGAGCTGTGGTTCGGCCGCCTGCGCGGCGGGCTCGCGATCGGCACCGTGGTGATCTGCGTCGTGATGGCGGCGATGACCGGCGTGGTCGGCGCGGCGGTGACCGCGATGGGCATCCTCGCGCTGCCCGAGATGCTGCGCCGCGGCTACGAGCCGAAGCTGGCGCTGGGCACGATCTGCGCGTCGGGGACGCTGGGCATCCTGATCCCGCCCTCGGTGCTGACCATCGTGTACGCGGTGACGGCGCAGATCTCGATCGGCCAGATGCTGATCGCCGGCATCGTGCCGGGCCTGCTGCTCGCGTCGCTGTACGTCCTCTACATCCTGGTCGCCGGCTGGCTCAAGCCCGAGTGGGTGCCGCTCGACCCGCATGCGCAGCGCGTGCCGCTGCGCGACAAGCTGGTCGCGCTCAAGGCGCTGGTCGCGCCGGCCTTCCTGATCGTGCTGATCCTTGGCTCGATCTTCTTCGGCGTGGCCACGCCCACCGAGTCGGCCGCGGTCGGCGTGGTCGGCGCGATGGTGCCGGCGCTGCTCGCGCGCAAACTGGACCTGGCAATGCTGCGCGAGGCCGGCACCGACGCGCTGAAGGCCACCGCGATGATCCTGTGGATCACCATCGGCGCGAAGGCCTACGTGGCGATCTTCACCGGCCTGGGCGGCGCCGACACGCTGCTGGAGTTCATCCGCACGCTGGACGTCGACCGCTGGCTGATCCTGGCCGCGATGATGCTGCTGCTGGTGTTCCTCGGCACGGTGCTCGACGAGCTCGGGATCATCCTGCTGACCGTGCCGGTGTTCCTGCCGATCGTGCGCGCGCTGGGCTTCGACGAGCTGTGGTTCGGCGTGCTGTTCGCCGTGACGATCCAGATGGGCTACATCAGCCCGCCCTTCGGCTACACGCTGTTCTACGTCAAGGCGACCCTGCCGAAGCACATCGGCATGGGCGCCGTCTACCGCGGCATCGTGCCCTTCTTCGTGCTGCAGGCGGCGGGCCTGCTGATCTGCGCCGCCTTCCCCGACCTGGTCACCTTCCTGCCGCGCCTGATGATCAACCGTTGACGCCTTCGGAGCCTGCCCCATGAACCACCCCGGGACCACCAGCCGCATCGCCGGCTTCCACAAGCTCGACCGCACCGGCCGCATCGACGCCGTCGCGCGCTTTGCCGGGCTCGACGTGCAGGAGCGCTCGCACCTGGAGAACACCGGCAACCTGCCCGCCGACGTGGCCGACCACATGATCGAGAACGTGATCGGCACGATGAACATCCCGATCGGCATCGCGACCAACATGCGCATCGACGGCCGCGACCGGCTGATCCCGATGGCCACCGAGGAGTCCTCGGTGGTGGCGGCGGTCTGCAACGCCGCGCGCCAGTGCTACGACAACGGCGGCTTCACGACCTCGATGTCGGGCACCGAGATGATCGCGCAGGTGCAGCTGACCGACCTGCCCGACCCGCACCACGCGCGGCTGCGCATCCTCGAGCGCGAGGCCGAGATCCGCGACCTGTGCAACGCCTGCGATCCCGTGCTGGTGCGCCTGGGCGGGGGTTTCCGCGAGCTGCAGGTGCGCGTGCTCGACACCCCGGGCGGGGCGATGGTGATCGTGCACCTGATCGTCGACACGCGCGACGCGATGGGCGCCAACGCGGTCAACACGATGGCCGAGACGCTGGCGCCGCACCTCGCGCAGTGGACCGGCGCGACGAGCCGGCTGCGCATCCTGTCCAACCTGGCCGACCGGCGCGTGGCGCGCGCGCGCTGCGTCTGGAAGGTGGATGCGATCGGCGGCCCCGAGGTGCGCGACGGCATCCTCGCGGCCTACCACTTCGCCGCGGCCGACCCGTACCGCGCCGCCACGCACAACAAGGGCATCATGAACGGCGTGAGCGCGGTGGTGCTGGCCACCGGCAACGACACCCGCGCGGTGGAGGCGGGCGCGCACGCCTACGCGGCGCGCCACGGCCACTACGGCAGCCTCAGCATGTGGGAGGCCACGCCCGAAGGCGACCTGGCCGGCTCGCTGGAGCTGCCGCTCGCGGTGGGCCTGGTCGGCGGGGCCACGCGCGTGCACCCGACCGCTCAGCTGGCGCTGAAGATCCTCGGCGTCGGCACGGCCGAGGAGCTGGCGCGCGTGATCGCCGCGGTGGGACTGGCGCAGAACTTCTCGGCGCTCAAGGCACTCGCGACCACCGGCATCCAGAAGGGCCACATGGCACTGCACGCGCGCAACATCGCGATCATGGCCGGGGCGACCGGCGAGGAGGTCGAGGCGGTGGCGCGCGCGCTGGTGGCGCAGGGCCGCGTGCGCATGGACGTGGCCGAGGCGGAGCTGCAGGCGCTCAGGCGCGGCCGCGGCTGAAGCCGGCTGCGCCGCGGCGGCCCGTCAGCCGAACCAGAGGGTCCACAAGGCGGCCAGCACGTGGCCCCAGATCAGCACGTTGACGCCGAGCAGCGCAAAGGTGCGCGTGAATCCCCACAGCCGGCTCGCGCGCCGTGCGTGGTCATCGTCGCCCGTGACGGCATACATCACCAGCGACAGCGCCGACGGCACGAAGGTGCCGACGATCAGCACTCCCATCACCCAGTAGAAGATCCGCATCGCGCGATTATTGCCAGCCGCCGCCCGGCCCGGAAGGGGCTACGCCCGCTCGGGGGAGCGCCCGGTCGTGTCGAAACGCCGCCCGCTGCTTCGTCGTGTCGGTGACGGGCCCCTGCCCGTCATGGCGAAGACTTCCCGAGGAGCACCGACATGACCCGACTGCGCGTTGCCTGTTTCGCGATCTCCCTGGACGGCTACGGCGCCGGCCTCCGGCAGAGCCTGGCGCATCCGCTCGGCGAGCACGGCGAGGAACTGCACCGCTGGGCGTTCGCCACGCGCAGCTTCGCGCTGCGGCTCGGGCTCGGCACGGAGGGCACGACCGGCATCGACGACACCTTCATGCAGCGCGGCTTCGAGGGCGTGGGCGCCTGGATCCTCGGGCGCAACATGTTCGGCCCGGTGCGCGGGCCCTGGCCGGACGAGCGCTGGCGCGGCTGGTGGGGCGAGGAGCCGCCCTACCACACCCCCGTGTTCATGCTGACCCACCACCCCCGGCCACCGCTGGAGATGGCCGGCGGCACCACGTTCCACTTCGTCACCGACGGGATCGAGGCGGCGCTGGCGCGGGCGCGCGCCGCCGCCGGCGGGCTGGACGTGCGCCTGGGCGGCGGGGTCGCGACGCTGCGCCTGTACCTGGCCGCGCGCCTGGTCGACGAGATGCACCTGGTGCTCTCCCCGGTGCTGCTGGGCGAGGGCGAGTCGCTGTTCGCCGGGCTGAACCTGCGCGCGCTGGGCTACGCCTGCACCGAGCAGGTGGTGGGCGAACAGGCCACGCACCTGGTGTTCACGCGGCGCGACTGAGGCCGGGGCTCAGGCCGGCTTCTTCTCGCGCGGCACGCGGCCGAGCAGGTAGAACTCGTCGTTGGGCCGCAGGCTGATCAGGTTGGCCATGCGGTTGCTCAGGCCGAACAGCGCCGTGATCGCGCCGATGTCCCAGATGTCCTCGTCGCTGAAGCCGTGCGCGCGCAGCGCCTCGAAGTCGGCGTCGGTGATGCTGGCCGAGTCCTTGCAGACCTTGAGCGCGAACGCGAGCATGGCCTTCTGGCGCGGCGTGATGTCGGCCTTGAGGTAGTTGGTCGCGATCTGGTCGGCCAGCAGCGGCTGCTTCTCGTACACGCGCAGGATGGCCCCGTGCGCGACCACGCAGTACAGGCACTGGTTGGCCGCCGAGGTCGCGACGATGATCATCTCGCGCTCGCCCTTGGTCAGCCCGCCTTCCTTGAGCAGCAGCGCGTCGTGGTAGGCGAAGAAGGCGCGCGCCTCGTCCGGCCGGTGCGCCAGCGCGAGGAACACGTTGGGCACGAAGCCGGCCTTGGCCTGCACTTCCAGGATGCGCTCGCGCAGGTCGTCCGGCAGGTCGGCGAGCTCGGGCACGGGGTAACGGCTGATGGGCGGGGACACGCGGGGCACTCCTTGCGGGCAGCCGGCAAAGGCTGCGGACACGAACGACGACGGGCTCCCGTGGGAGCCCGTCGATCTTAGGAGGCCGTGCCCGCCCCGCGTCCCGGGGCCAACCCGGTTGACGCCGCCGCGCCTTACTGGTCGGCGAAGGCGCGCTCGATCACGTAGTCGCCCGGCGTCGTGGTGTTGCCCTCGTTGAAGCCGCGGTCGTCCAGCATCTTCTTGAGGTCGCGCAGCATCTGCGGGCTGCCGCAGATCATCACGCGGTCGTGCTCGCGGTCCAGCTCGGGCAGGTGCAGGTCCTTGAACAGCTTGCCGTCCTCGATCAGCGTCGTGATGCGGCCCTGGTGGTGGTAGGGCTCGCGCGTGACGGTCGGGTAGTACATCAGCTTGCCGGCGGCCAGCTCGCCCAGGAACTCGTGTTCGGGCAGTTCCTTGGTGATCAGGTCCTGGTAGGCCAGCTCGGCGACCTGGCGGGTGCCGTGCACCAGGACCACCTTCTCGAAGCGCTCGTAGGTTTCCGGATCGCGGATGATGGACAGGAACGGCGCCAGGCCGGTGCCGGTGGCCAGCAGGTACAGGCGCTTGCCGGGCAGCAGGTAGTCCAGCAGCAGCGTGCCGGTGGGCTTGCGGCCGACCAGGATGGTGTCCCCCACCTTCAGGTGCTGCAGGCGCGAGGTCAGCGGGCCGTCGGGCACCTTGATGCTGAAGAACTCGAGGTGCTCCTCGTAGTTGGGGCTGGCCACGCTGTAGGCCCGCAGCAACGGCTTGCCGTCCACCTTCAGGCCGATCATGGTGAAGTGCCCGTTCTTGAAGCGGAAAGCCTGGTCCCGGGTGGTGGTGAAGCTGAACAGGCGATCGGTCCAGTGACGCACGCTCAGCACGCGTTCTTCATTGAAGGCACTCATGACGGATGACTAGGGTGGTTGGAACGACGAGGCCGGCAGCCCACGCCCGAGGAAGCTCCGGGAAAACCCGGGGACAAGGACTCGATCATACAGACAGCCTGGGAATGAATCACCCCTATTCAAATAGCCCAGACGCATAACGAGTGGATTTCTTGACGCAGCTCAGCGCCCGGCCGGCCCCGCCGTGGCAACCGCGCAGGTACGCAGGGCGCGCGGATCGCCGGTGACAGGGCAGGGACAGCCGGGGGCTGCTAGCATCGGGCCCCCTCCGGGATCTCCCCGGGGGCTGCGCCCTCTCCCCGCTGTCCCGTGCTGGTTTCCATTTCCTGGCCGCGCCTGCGTCGCGTGGCCCTTACCCTCGTCGTCGCGGCGCTGGCCGCCTTGCTGTGCCAGGCGGCGGGCGCCCCGCTGCCATGGATGATCGGCCCGCTGCTGGCCACCGCCGTCGGCTGCATGGCCGGTGCCCCGCTGGCCGGCTCCACCGCGCTGCGCAACGCCGGGCAATGGGCCATCGGCACCGCGCTGGGCCTGTACTTCACGCCGCAGGTGGTGGGCACGGTGGCCAGCCACTGGGCCGCGATCCTGGCCGGCATCGCCTGGGCGCTGGCCAGCGGCACGGCGTTCGGCGCCTTCCTGGCGCGCGCCAACCGCGACATCCCGGGGCTCGACAGAGCAACCACTTACTTCGCCAGCGCGATCGGCGGTGCCTCCGAGATGGCCGTGCTGGCCGAGCGCCACGGCGGGCGCATCGACCTGGTCGCCTCGGCCCACAGCGTGCGCGTGCTGATGGTGGTGGTGCTGATCCCGCTCGCGTTCCAGTTCGCCGGCATCCATGGCGCCGACCCGTTCGTGCCCGGCCCGCGCGAGGTGCGGCCCGCGGGCCTGTTGCTGCTGATCGTGCTGACCTCGGCCGCCTCGCTGCTGCTGCGCCGGCTGAACAAGCCCAACCCCTGGGTGCTGGGTTCGCTGGCGGTCGCCGCCGGGCTGACCGCCAGCGGCATCGAGCTGTCGGCGCTGCCGCAGTGGATGACCAACCTCGGCCAGCTGTTCATCGGCGTGGCGCTGGGCAGCCGCTTCACGCCGGACTTCCTGCACACCGCGCCGCGCTGGCTGTTCAGCGTCGCCGCCGGCACCCTGGTGATGATCGTCGCCAGCGCCGGCTTCGCGCTGCTGCTGTCGCGATGGAGCGACGTGCACGCCGCGACGCTGATGCTGGGCACCTCGCCCGGCGGCATCGCCGAGATGTGCATCACCGCCAAGGTGCTGCAGCTGGGCGTGCCGATCGTGACCGCCTTCCACGTCACGCGCATGGCGGCGGTGGTGCTGCTGGCCGGGCCGCTGTTCCGCCTCGGTGAGCGGCGCCGCGCCGGCGCCTGAATCGGCCCGTCGCGTCCTTCAGCGGCGCGCGCGGGCCTCGAACAGCTCGCGGATCGACACCTCGCGCGGCCCGGGCACCACCTCGAAGGGCTCGCCGGCGGCGATCCAGCCCGGCTCGCGCACCGAGAGGTAGAAGCCGCAGTAGCCGGACTGCACCATCAGCCGGCTGGCCTGTCGGAAGCCCATCGCCGCCTCGAACTTGAAGCAGGGCAGGCGCGGCGCGCTGACCGCCAGCACGCAGCGCGGGAATCGCAGCAGGTCGCCGACCCAGGCCTGCGCCTCCAGCAGGCCCTGCAGCACGAGGTTCTCGCCCAGGCTGCCCGGCGGCAGCGCGCCGGCGTCCCCGGGGCCCGGCCAGGGCTGCAGCCCGGCCTGCGCGCGCACCGTGGCCCAGAAGGCGTAGTGCTCCGACGGGTAGGCATAGACCGCCTTGTCCAGCCCGCCGTGCACCTCGAGGTCGGCCTGCTCGTCGCCGGCCAGGCCCAGCGGCCGGACCGCCACCGGCCCGTCCACCGTCTGCTTGCCGTAGGCGGTCGCGACCGGACGCCCCTGGATCTCGCGCGCCTGCACCGTGCCGACGCAGACCGCGCGCACGCTGCCGTTCATGCGCCGCGGCTCGCGCTGTAGCCGCCCGGGGCGCGCGCCACGACGCGCCGGCCGGTCGGGCCGGTGAGCCAGTCGACGAACATGCGGGCGGCCGGATGGTGGCTGCGGAACGAGCGCATCGCATGGAAGCGGTCCGCCAGGCGCGGGTCGTCCTGCACCAGCACGCCCAGGCCGGCGCGCTGCTTCGAGGCCAGCCAGGTGCCGCGGTCGACCAGCACGTAGGCGCCCTGCGCCGCGGCCTGCGCCAGCGTCTCGCCGGCGCCACCGGCGGACTTCAGCAGCCAGGGGCCCTGCGGCACGACGCCGGCGGTGCGGAACAGCGCGGCTTCCTTCAGCTGCGCGCCCGAGCCGTCCACCGCCGAGACGAAGCGGGCCTGCCCCTGCGCCCCGGCTTCGGCGATGCGCGCCAGCGCCGCGGCGGCGTCGGTGCCGCCGGCCAGGCCCAGCGGGTCCTTGCCGCGTTCCTTGCCTTGCGTCGCCACCGGCCCGGCCAGCACGAAGCGGTTGGCCGCGATGAAGCGCCGGTCGTGGATCAGTCCTTCCTTTTCCAGCCCCGCCTCGATCTCGGGCGCGTGGGTGATCGCCACGTCCAGCTCGCCACGCTCGAGCAGGTCCAGCAACTTGCCGCTGGCCCCCGGGGTCATCGTCACGGCCAGCCCCGTGTCGCGCGCCAGCGCGGCGCGCACGTGCCGGGCAAAGCCGCTGTCGGACAGCGCGGTCGCGACACCCACCAGCAGCGGCACCGTCTGGGGCCGGCGCTGCTGGGCTTGGGCAGGCAGGACGGCCGCGAGCGAGGCGGCCAGCAACAGTCGGCGGTGCACGGTCATCGGTGACGACGGGAATCTGGACGGACGGGACAAGGCGAGCGCCATCTTACTGAAGCCCGGCCGCCCGGCGGCACCCGCGGGACGGGCTTGCCTGCGTCGCATGGCGCCATTCGTGATCTGCATAACAGCCTGGCGCAGCCCGGGTACAACGCGATTACACTGGCCCCCTGCCCCGGCGCCAGCCCGTGCCCATCCGCACGCGGAGCGCCCGGCCGCGCGACGCTGCGCACGACGCTTGCTCGCCCGGTTCACCGGCCCGGCGCCCCGACTCCGGGGGCTGCGGGCCCTCTCCCGCTCCACAGCGCGGCATCCGGAAAGCCCCGAGCTGCTCGACGCCGTTTCGAGCCTCCCCGGCAGCCGGCTTCCCGGATCCCGTGTTTCAACGTTTGGAGAGTCTGATGAACCAGCCTGTCATGCAGGGGCTGCAGCTGAATGCGCCCGCCTACGTGAAGAACGCCAAGCTGCTGTCCTGGGTGGCCGAGATCGCCGCGCTGACCCAGCCCGCGCGCATCCACTGGTGCGACGGCAGCCAGGAGGAGTACGACCGGCTGTGCCAGCAGCTGGTCGAGGCCGGCACCTTCCGCCGCCTGAACCCCGAGAAGCGCCCGAACAGCTACTTGGCGTGGAGCGACCCGAGCGACGTCGCCCGCGTCGAGGACCGCACCTTCATCTGCAGCCAGCGCCAGGAAGACGCCGGCCCGACCAACAACTGGGTCGCCCCGGCCGAGATGCGCGCCATCCTGCAGACCGGCGAGAACGCCCTGTTCAAGGGCTGCATGCGCGGGCGCACGATGTACGTGGTGCCGTTCTCGATGGGCCCGCTGGGCTCGCCGATCGCGCACATCGGCGTGGAGCTCTCCGACAGCGCCTACGTGGCGGTCAACATGCGCATCATGACCCGCATGGGCCGCGCGGTGTACGACGTGCTGGGCACCGACGGCGAGTTCGTGCCCTGCGTGCACTCGGTGGGCGCCCCGCTCGCGCCGGGCCAGCGCGACGTGCCCTGGCCCTGCAATCCGACCAAGTACATCGTCCACTACCCCGAGACCCGCGAGATCTGGAGCTACGGCTCGGGCTACGGCGGCAACGCGCTGCTGGGCAAGAAGTGCTTCGCGCTGCGCATCGCCTCGACCATGGGCCGCGACCAGGGCTGGCTGGCCGAGCACATGCTGATCCTCGGCGTGACCTCGCCCGAGGGCCGCAAGTACCACGTCGCCGCGGCCTTCCCGAGCGCCTGCGGCAAGACCAACTTCGCGATGCTGATCCCGCCCCGGGGCTTCGAGGGCTGGAAGGTCACCACCATCGGCGACGACATCGCCTGGATCAAGCCGGGCCCGGACGGGCGCCTGTACGCGATCAACCCGGAGGCCGGCTACTTCGGCGTCGCGCCCGGCACCAACACCGAGACCAACCCCAACTGCATGGCCTCGCTGCAGCGCGACGTGATCTTCACCAACGTCGCGCTGACCGATGACGGCGACGTCTGGTGGGAAGGCATGGGCGAGCCGCCGGCGCACTGCCTGGACTGGCAGGGGCAGGACTGGACGCCGCAGCTCGGCAAGGAGACCGGCCGCAAGGCGGCGCACCCGAATGCCCGCTTCACCGTGGCCGCGACCAACAACCCGGCGCTGGACGAGGCCTGGGACGACCCGCGCGGCGTGCCGATCGACGCCTTCGTGTTCGGCGGGCGCCGCTCCACCACCGTGCCGCTGGTGACCGAGGCACGCAACTGGACCGAGGGCGTCTACATGGCCGCGACCATGGGCTCGGAGACCACCGCCGCCGCCGCGGGCGCGCAGGGCGTGGTGCGGCGCGACCCGTTCGCGATGCTGCCGTTTGCCGGCTACCACATGGCCGACTACTTCCGGCACTGGCTGGAGCTGGGCCGCCAGCTGGAGGCCAGCGGCGCCAAGCTGCCGAAGATCTACTGCGTCAACTGGTTCCGCAAGGGCGAGGACGGCAAGTTCGTCTGGCCCGGCTACGGCGAGAACATGCGCGTGCTCAAGTGGATGCTGGACCGCGTCGAGGGGCGCGGCGCCGGCAGCGAGCACGTGTTCGGCATCTCGCCGCGCTACGAGGACCTGCAATGGCAGGGCCTCGCCTTCGGCCCGCAGCAGTACCAGCAGGTCATCGGCATCGACACCTCGGCCTGGCAGGCCGAGCTGCGCCTGCACGAGGAACTGTTCCGCCAGCTCGGCGAGCGGGTGCCGGCCGCGCTGCTGGACGTCAAGCGCCGCTTCGAGGCCGTGATCGGCTGAGCGCCGGCGCCTCCCGGAACGAAAAAACCCGCCGGGGCCCGGCGGGTTTTTCTTCATGGGCGGCGGCGCGCGCTGCGGGAATCAGCGATCCAGTTCCGGATCGTAGCGGCAGGCGGCGGCACGCAGGTCGGCGGCAAAGCCCGGCTGGGTGCGCTCGTAGTAGCGCGCCATGCGCAGCACGTACTCGACCGACTCGGGGCCGGACGGCTCGCGCTTGATCAGGCGGCCGATGCGGTCGCCCAGGTTCCAGGCGCCGACCCAGGCCTTGACGAACAGGGGGCCGACGGCAGCCAGCAGGGCGTAGGCCTTGGCGAACAGGGTGCCCAGGAATTGCGCTGCCGAGGGCTTGATCTCGCGGGCAGCGACTTGCAGTTCCACAGTGGTAGCAGCAGTCATGGTCGTTCTCCTTGCGAGGTCAGCGGGACATGGCAGCGGCGAGATAGGCTCGCGCGGCCTGGCGCAACTCAGCCGCCTCGCGCGGCTGGGTGGCCTGGTAACGGTTGGCCAGCAGGTTCAGTTCATGCGCCACGCGGGTCGCCTGCGGACGTCCCGAGAGGAACAGTCGCGCAACGGCCCCGAGGCGGCGAGCCACGGCGGCGCCGAGGATGGTGGCGCCACGAGGGGCACGGTCACGGGTGGCGACCTGCACTTCAACGGTGGTGGCGTTCATCGTGGTGGTCCTTGTGGGATCAGGTGTAACCATTATGGGGTTTACCCTATGTATGTCGCAAATGAATTTTGTGAATCATCGCCATTCATGATGGTGATGACTGCCGCCCGATGAACTTCCGCACCCTGGACCTGAACCTGCTGCGCGTCTTCGACCAGGTGATGGCCGAACAGAACCTCACGCGCGCCGCCGAACGCCTGGCGATGACCCAGCCGGCGGTGAGCAACGCGCTCAAGCGCCTGCGCGAGGCGCTGGGCGACGAGCTCGTGGTGCGCACCGCCTTCGGGGTCAAGCCCACGCCCAAGGCCGAGGCGCTGTGGCCGCAGGTGCGCGCCGCGCTGGACCGGTTGCGCGAGGCGATCGACCCGCCGGAGTTCGACCCGCAGCACACCCAGGCGGGCTTCCGCCTGGCGATGGCCGACGCCACCGCCGCCACGCTGCTGCCGCTGCTGACCTCGGACCTGGAGCGCCGCGGTGCCCAAGTGAGCATTCGCATCCTCCCGCTGACCACGCGCGATCCGCGCCGGCTGCTCGAGCACGGCGAGGTGGACTTCGCGCTGGGCTACTTCCCGGTGGCGGTGGCGGCGCTGTCCTCGCAGGGGGACACCGCCCGGCTGCGCCACCACCGGCTGTGGGACGACGAATACGTCTGCGTGATGCGCCGCAACCACCCCCTGGCCCAGGCCGAGCTGACCCTGGACGCGTTCTGCACGGCGCACCACCTGCTGGTCAGCTTCTCGGGCCGGCCGCACGGCTTCGTCGACGAGGCGCTGGCCGCGCTCAACCGCAGCCGCCGCATCGTGCTGACGGTCAACCAGTTCTTCACCGCCGGGCGCGTGGTCACCCAGGCCGACCTGCTGACCGTGCTGCCGCGGCGTTTCGTGCCGGCCACCGGGATGGCCGACGCGCTGGTGATCAAGCCGCTGCCGATCGCGCTGCAAGGCATCCACGTGGAAGTGCTGTGGCACCAGCGGCACGACCACGACCCGGCGCACCGCTGGATGCGCGAGCGCATCCTGGACGCCGCGGCCCAGCGCGCGCGGGAACCGGTCGCCTGATGCGAGCACCGGGCGCTGATCGCACCGCGCGGCCTGCGGCTTGAGCCAGCGCAAGCCGGGACGCCCGGGCGGTCAAGCGGGGCCATGACGCACCGATATCCGTGCGTCACGCAACCGGCGCCTTGCGCCCGAGAATCGAATGAACTGGCTCGCCAACCTCCGTTTTTCACGCAAGTTCGCGCTGCTGGGCCTGCTGGCCGGCATCGCGACCGCCCTGCCCTTCCTGCTCTACCTGCGCGCCGCGCAGCGCGACCTGGACTTCGCCGCCGACCAGCAGGCCGGCATCCCGGTGATGACCGCGCTCTACGAGGTGCTGCGCACGACGCAGGAGCATCGCGGCCTGTCCAACACCGCGCTGGCCGGCAACGAAAAAGCCGCGGCGGCACGCCACGCCAAGGAAGCCGAGGTCCAGGCCAGCCTGGATGCTGCCGGGCAGCTGATGAGCGGCGCGCTGCGGCCGGCCTGGCAGCCGCTGACGGCACAGTGGCAGGCGCTGGCCGGCGAGGTGCGCCAGGCCCGCGTCGACGCCGGCACGGCGTTCGCGCGCCACACCGCGCTGATCGACGGCCTCCTGCAGCTGCTGGCGCAGGCGCGTGACGCGTACCGCTGGACGCTCGACCCCGAGCCGCACACCTTCAACACGATGACGGCCACCGCGATCGACGGCGTGCGCTTCACCGAGTACCTCGGCCAGCTGCGCGGCATGGGGGCACGCCTGCTGACCCAGGGCCAGGCCAGCACGCAGGAGCGGCTGCAGATGCATGCGCTGCTGGTGCACGCGCGCGACAGCCATGCCCGCACGGTCGAAGGGCTCGAACGCGCGATGGCCGCCCATCCGGACTACCGGCAGGCGCTCGCCCCGCAGCTGCAGGCGCTGAAGACCGAGGTCGGCGCCGCCCTCGCCCTGGCGTTGAACGAGATCGTCGAGGCGCCGGCGCTGGGCTACGACGCCAACGCCTACTTCGACGCCGGCACGCGCGCGATCCGCCGGCAGTTCGAGCTGAACCGGCACGCCACGGAGCTGCTCGGCGCCTCGCTCGGCGAGCGCCGCCGGGCGCTGCGCCGCGACGCCGCCCTGCTGGCCGGCACCGTGCTCGCCTTTGCGCTGGCCTGCGGCGGCTTCGCGTTCGTCTTCGCCCGCAGCACGGTCGGCCGGCTGCACCAGGCGCGCCTGGCCGCCGACGCCGTCGCGCAGGGCGACCTGCGCAGCCGCATCGAGCCGGCCGGCAAGGACGAGCTGGGCCAGCTGATGGGGGCGCTGCGCGCGATGCAGGACAACCTGGTGCACATGGTCGCGCAGGTGCGCGCGAACGCCGACAGCCTCGCCACCGCGAGCCAGCAGATCGCCGCCGGCGCGCACGACCTCAGCACGCGCACCGAACAGCAGGCCAGCTCGCTGGAGGAAACCGCCGCCAGCATGGAGCAGCTGACCGGCACCGTCGCGCAGAACGCCAACCACGCGGGGCAGGCCGACCGGCTGGCGCAGGACACCGCGACGCTGGCGCAGCAAAGCGGCGAGACGGTGGGCCGCATGGTGCAGACCATGCAGGACATCCAGCGCGGCAGCCACCAGATGGCCGACATCATCGGCGCGATCGACGACATCGCCTTCCAGACCAACCTGCTGGCGCTCAACGCCGCGGTGGAAGCCGCGCGCGCCGGCGAACAGGGCCGCGGCTTCGGCGTCGTGGCCGGCGAGGTGCGTCGCCTGGCGCAGCGCAGCGCCAGCGCCGCCCAGGAGATCAAGGCCCTGATCGCCGACAGCAGCCGGCGCATCGAGGCCGGCACCTCGCTGGCCGAGCAGGCCGGCACCACCATGCTGGACATGGTCGGCGCGATCCAGCGCGTCTCGCAGATCGTCGAACAGATCTCGATCGCCTGTCGCGAGCAGAGCGCCGGCATCGCCCAGGTCAACCAGGCGGTGGCGCACATGGACGAGAACACGCAGCAGAACGCCGCGCTGGTGGAGGAGTCGGCCGCCGCGGCGGAGAGCCTGCGCACGCAGGCCGCCCAGCTGGCCGCCGCCGTCGGCACCTTCCGGCTCCCCGACGACGCCGCGGCGGTTCAGGCCGGCGCCGACCGCGCCGCGCTCATGGCGCGCCCAGCGGCCGCCATGCCAGCTGCACGGCCATCCATAGCATGACCACCGCGATGCCGGCGTCGATCGCCCGCCACACGCCCGGCTGGCGCAGCCAGCGCGAGGCCCACGCGGCGCCGAAGCCGAGCAAGGCGAACCACAGTGCCGAGGCCGCACCGGCACCGACGACGAAGGCCACCCGGGCCGCACCGGGGTGGCCCGCGCCGAGCGAGCCCATCAGCACCACGGTGTCGAGGTAGACGTGCGGGTTCAGCCAGGTCATCGCCGCGGTGGCGACCAGCGTCGGTGCAAGGCGCTGCCCCGCCCCCTCGGCCACCAGCGTCTGTGCCGGGCCGCGCCACGCACGCCAGGCGGCGCGCAGCCCGTACAGCAGCAGGAACGCGGCGCCGCCCAGGCGACACGCCTCCAGCCAGCGCGGCGAGGCGGCGATCAGCGCGCCCAGCCCGAACACGCCCAGCGCGGTAAGCACCCAGTCGGACACGGTGCAGAACGCCACCACCGGCGCGACATGCGAGCGCGCCAGCCCCTGGCGCAGCACCAGCGCGTTCTGCGTGCCGATCGCGACGATCAGCCCGCCCATGGTCAGCAGCCCCTGCAAGGCGGCGGAAGCCAGCGGCTGCATCGAGGTCGTTTCGTGAAGCATCCGGCGATTGTCCGGGGCAAGGTAGGATGGATGAAGCGAGTTGAATATTTCTCGCGCCTCATTAGCGCCTCTGATGAAGAACCTCGATCCTTCCGCCCTCGAGTGCCTGGCCGCGCTGGTCGACGAGGGCAGCTTCGAGCGCGCTGCCGTGCGGCTGGCGATCACGCAGTCGGCCGTCTCGCAGCGGCTGCGCGCGCTGGAGTCCTCGGTGGGCCAGCTGCTGGTGGTGCGCTCGCGCCCGCTGCGCCTGACCGAGCCGGGGCGGGTGCTGCTGCGCTACGCCCGCCAGTGGCAGGCCCTGCGTGCCGACGCCGAACGCGAGCTGGACGCCACGGTGCGCCCGGACGAGCGGCTGCCGATCGCGGTCAACGCCGACAGCCTGGCGACCTGGGTGCTGCCCGCGCTGGACCCGCTGGTGCAGGACGGCCTGCTGCTGGAGCTGATCGTCGACGACCAGGACTTCACCCATGAGCGGCTGCGCCAGGGCGCGGTGCTCGGCTGCGTCTCCACCGTCAGCCAGGCGCTGCGCGGCTGCAGCCTCGACCCGCTGGGCGCGATGGAGTACGTCGCGGTGGCCAGCCCGGCGTTCGTCGCGCGCGAACTGCCGCGGGGATTGCACCGCGGCAACTTCGCCGAGGTGCCGTTCCTCGTGTTCGACCGCAAGGACGACATGACCCAGCTGTGGGTCGAGCAGGCCTTCGGCGTGCGCGGGCCGCGCCTGCGCGAGCGCTTCGTGCCCTCCTCCGAGGCCTACGTGCAGGCCGCGCGCATGGGCTGGGGGGTGGGCATCGTGCCGCTGCCCCAGGTGCCGTCCGAACTGGCGCGCGGCGAGCTGGTGCTGCTGCACCCGCAGGTGCGCGTGCACGTGCCGCTGTACTGGCACTGCTGGAAGCTGGGGGACCAGCACCGCCCGGGCAGCACGCTCGGGCGCATCGGCGACGCGCTGGTCGCCGGCGCGCGCGCGGTGCTGCAGCCGCTGCCGGCCACCGGGAGCGGCGCATGAGCCCGCAGGGCAACCGCATCCCGGCCGGCATCGCCGCGGGACTGGCCGCCGGCGCGCTGTGGGGGCTGGTGTTCGTGCTGCCACGGCTGGTGCCGGCCTACAGCAGCATCGAGGTGACGCTGGGCCGCTACGGCGCCTACGCGGCGGTCTCGGCGCTGGCGCTGGCCTGGACCTGGCGGCGCGCGCGTCCCCACCTGCGCCCGCAGGTGCTGGTCGCCGCCCTGCTGCTCGGCTGGCTGGGCAACAGCCTGTACTACCTGATGGTGGTGTTCGCGGTGCGCTGGGCCGGCACGGCGCTGACCGGCCTCATCATCGGCACGATCCCGCTGTGGCTGCTGCTGATCGGCCGCCCGCCGGGGCTCAGGCTCGCGCGGCTGGCACCGGGGGCGCTGTGCACCGCCACCGGCTTGGCCCTGATGCACTGGAGCGCCAGCCGCATCCACGCCGGCCCGATGTTCGGCTGGGGCATCGCCTGCGCGACCGGGGCGCTGGTGGCCTGGTCCAGCTACGCGGTGCTCAACGCGCGCTGGATGAAGCGTCACACCGCGCTGCCCAACGACGTCTGGACCAACCTGCTGGGCCTGGCCACCCTGCTCGGCCTGCTGCCGCTGTTCGCGCTGGCGCAGCCGGGCGCGGCGCTGCCTGCGGAACGCGACGCGCAATGGGCGCTCTATGTGGGAATCTCGCTCGCGATGGGGCTGGGGGCATCGTGGCTGGCGACCTGGCTGTGGAACCTGGCCAGCCAGCGGCTGCCGACCTCGCTCGCGGGCCAGCTGATCGTCAGCGAGACGCTGTTTGCGCTGGCCTACGGCTTCGCCTACGAGCAGCGCTGGCCCTCGGCGCTGGAATGGGCCGCGGCGGTGCTGTTCGCCGCGGGCATCGTCTGGGCGATCCGGCACCATCGCCAGCCCGACGACCGCATCCTCCCATGCAACGACGCGACCTCCTCACCCTGCTGAGCCGCAGCGCCGCGCTGCTCGCGCTGGGCAGCCTGTTCGGCGCCGACGGCCCGCAGGCGCAGGCGCCGGCCTTCGCGCGACCGCGCTTCACCGGCTACCCGTTCACGCTGGGCGTGGCCAGCGGCATGCCGCGCCCGCACTCGGTGGTGCTGTGGACGCGGCTGGCGCCCGATCCGTACGCCGAGGGAGGCGGCCTGCCCGGGCAGCCGCTCGCGGTGCGCTGGGAACTGGCCGAGGACGCGCACTTCCGCCACCGGGTGCGGGCAGGCGAGGCGGTCGCGCAGCCGGCGCACGCGCACAGCGTGCATGTCGAGGTGCAGGGACTGGACAGCGGCCGCACCTACTACTACCGCTTCATGAGCGGCGATGCGGTGAGCCCGATCGGCCGCACCCGCACCGCGCCGGCGGAGCACGAGCCGGTGCGGCGGCTGCGGCTGGCGCTGGCCTCCTGCCAGCACTACGAGCAGGGCCACTACGCGGTGCACCGGGAGATCGCCGCGCGCGACCTGGACTTCGTGCTGTTCGTCGGCGACTACATCTACGAGACCAGCCACCCCGACCACATGGTGCGGGCACACGAAGGGCCGACGCCGACGCGGCTGGACACCTACCGCCGCCGGCACGCCACCTACAAGCTGGACCCGCACCTGCGCGCGGCACACGCGGCCCACCCCTGGGTGCTGACCTGGGACGACCACGAGGTGGAAAACGACTACGCCGGCGAGCACTCCTGGTTCGACCTGGACACCGCCTCGTTCCTGCGCCGGCGCGCGGCCGCCTACAAGGCCTACTTCGAGCACATGCCCGTGTCGCCGGCGATGGCACCGCAAGGGCCGGCGATGCGCATCCACGACCGCTACACCTGGGGCCAGCTGGCCGAGCTGTGGACGCTGGACACCCGCCAGTACCGCAGCATCCCGGCCTGCAGCCCCCACCCGCGGCTGTCGGGCGGACGCCTGCTGCACCGCTGCGCCGAGCTGGTCGACGACCGCCGCAGCCTGCTCGGCGCCGAGCAGGAACGGTGGCTCGCGGCCGGCCTGCACCGTAGCACGCGCGCCTGGAAGCTGCTCGCCCAGTCGACCCAGATCAGCCCCTGGGGCGTGGACACGCCGGTGGGCCGCAGCGTCTACAGCGACAGCTGGGACGGCTACCCGCGTGCCCGCGAACGGCTGCTGGCCGGCATCGCCGAAGCCGGCGTGCGCGACGTCGTCACGCTGGGCGGCGACGTGCACCGCCACGTCGCCGCCCAGCTGCGCCTGCGTCCCAACGACCCGCGCTCGCCCGTCGTGGCCAGCGAGTTCGTCACCACCTCGGTGACCTCGCGCGGCCTGCCCGAAAGCGTGATGGGCGTGATCCGCTACGCCAACCCCGACCTGGTCCACGCACGCAGCGACGAGCGCGGCTATGCGCTGGTCGAGTTCACGCCGGCGTCGGCACGCTGCGAGTTCCGCGCCACCGCCCATCCCGTCGCGCAGGATGCGCGCCTGCACACGCAGGCGGCGTACGCGGTCGAGCGCGGCCGCGCCGGCGTGCAGCGCGACCGCTGAGACCACGGGCAGTGGCGCTCGCGCCACACTTCCCGTGAACCGGGGGGAACAAAACGGGCTTGTCCCTCCTTCTCGGGATACCGCGAACGCGACCGCTGGCGCACACTGGACCGCAAGCTCTTCCCCGTCTTCGCCGCACCCCGAGAGGCCGCCATGGGCAGTTTCGTTTTCCCGACCTGGATGCAATCCCTGCTGCACCCGGACCAGCCGTCCCGGGAGCCGGACCCGGCCGACCTGGGCACCGTGCTGGGCCTGGAAGCGCGCCTCTCGTCCGAACCGTCGCCCGCCGCGCCGCGCCACCGCAAGCCGCACGAGGCCGCGACCGACTTCGGCGACCTGCCGCGCTACTGAGTCCTGCAGAAAACAGCGAGCCGGCCGGGCGCCCGAAGGGCACCTCGACCGGCTCGATCCGCAAGACGTCGCGTCGCTTCAGCGCACCAGCAGCACCGGCACCTTGCAGTTGGCCAGCACCTTGACGGCCACCGACCCCAGCACCAGGCTGCCCAGCGCCGAGTGGCCGTGCGAGCCCATCACCACCATGTCGAACTTGCCGGCCGTCGCCGTCTTGGGGATCACGTCGCCCGGCGAGCCGACCTTGTAGGTGGCCTTGACCTTCAGGCCCTGCTTCTCCAGGAAGGTGCGCACCGGCTTGAGCACCTTCTCGGCCTCGTCGGCGTAGTAGTCGGTCAGGGTCTGCTTGTCGATCGCGGCCGCCGCGCGCGGGGGCACCGCCGGCACCACGGTCAGCACGGTGTACTCCTGCGCCGGGCCGAACAGTTCGTCGTGGGCCGTCACGTAGCCGATCATGCGCTTGGTGTAGGCACTGCCGTCCACGGCGATCAGAATCTTCATGGTGAGCTCCTTGTCGTTGGAAGAAAGCGGCAAGCGGTCTGCAGCGGGACTGCCCTGACGAGCGACCACCTCACCCAGCATCGCACCGTCGTCGCGGCCGCACGTTGACCTTGCTCAAGCCATGATAGCCGGCCGCGGCGCGCGCCGTGCGAGCCGGCCGGCCCCGCGCCGCCGCGACCGCGCCGTAACCTCCGTTTGCAGATCACGGTGCACGCCGTGCGGCGCGGACGCCACGGTACCCTCATATGAGGGATGTCACGTGCGATGCGCAAGATTACAGTTTGCTCATCTGCTGTCACACGGATTCGGGCCGACGCCCCGCACCCCGCCTGCGGCGCGGCGCCCACCGACTCCCAACGACGTCCTTCTAACCGAGGACTTCCGAGCCCGTCCGGGCGATTCCGGACGGGCTGTTTTTTTGCCCCGGCCCCTCCTCCGCGCCCGCTGCGCGCAGCTATGGCGCTGCCGCATAGCAGCCTTGGCCCGTCTCGCATTGCTCCTGCCCAAGCCGCTCGGCAGACTGCGCCGCGTCGGGAGGCCGTGGCCGCCGACCCAGGTCATGCAGGGACGACCCGACACAACGATTCAGGAAACAAGATGACCGCAATGAACCGCCGGGCGTTCGCCCAGACCTCCCTCATGGCTGCCGGTGCGCTGGCGTTGTCGCCCGCGCTCGCCTCGACCGCGGCGGCCCCCGCCAAGCCCGCCGTGGGCATCGGCTCGGGCGCCCCGGACGCCATCCTGACCCTGGTGGACTACTGCCTGCAGACCACCTACGAGAAGCTGCCGGCCGACGTCGTCGCCGTCACGAAGAACCAGATCGTCGACACGCTGGGCATCGCGCTGGCCGGCGCCCGCGAGCCGGGCGCGCTGGAGCTGCGCGAGTTCGCGATGGAGATGGGCGGCAAGCCCGAGGCGCGCATCTGGGGCACCGACGTGCGCGTGCCGGCCCAGGACGCCGCGCGCGTCAACGCCACCGCCTCGCACGCGCTGGACTTCGACGACACCTACGAACGCTCGGTGGTGCACCCGGCGGTCATCACGGTGCCGGCCGCCTTCGCGACCGCCGACCTGCTCGGCAAGGTCAGCGGCAAGGACCTGATCACCGCGATCGCGCTGGGCACGGACGTCGCCTGCCGCCTGGCCAACTCGTCGCAGCCGGGCGTGGACGGCTTCAAGCTCGGCTGGCACAACACCAGCATCTACGGCTACTTCGCCTCGGCCATCGTCGCCGGCAAGCTGATGGGCCTGGACCGCGACCAGCTGGTCTCGGCGCTGGGCATCGTGCTGCACCAGGTGGCCGGCAACGCACAGGCCCACGTCGACGGCGCGCTGACCAAGCGCATGGGCCCGGGCTTCGGCTCCTATGCCGGCGTGATGGCCGCGCGCCTGGCGCAGCGCGGCGTGCGCGGCGCCAAGGGCGTGCTCGAAGGCATCCGCGGCTTCTACCACCAGTACCACAACCGCAACTACTCGCGCGAGATCCTGTTCGAGGGCCTGGGCACCACCTACGCGGCGCAGGGCCTGTCGTTCAAGCCCTGGCCGTCGTGCCGCGGCAGCCACACCGCGGCCGACGCGGCGCTGCAACTGGTCAACGAACACAAGCTCAAGGCCACGGACGTCGAGGCCATCACGATCTACAACGGCCCGGGCGAGTACCCGCTGCTGGACACCCCGATCGAGAAGAAGCGCGTGCCGACCACCGTGGTCGAGGCGCAGTTCAGCAACCCGTGGGTGGTCGCCACCGCGCTGGTCGACGGCAAGGTGGGCCTGGAGCACTTCGCGCCGGCCGCGTTCAAGCGCGCCGACCTGCTGGCCGTCACGCAGCGCGTCACCGCGGTCGAGGACGCCGGCCTGGCACGTCCGGGTGGCGGCCCCGGCGGCACCCGCATCGAGATGCGCCTGAAGGACGGCCGCACGGTGAGCAAGACGGTCAGCCACGCCAAGGGCGAGCCGAACAACCCGATGAGCCGCGCCGAGTTCCAGCAGAAGTTCATGGACTGCACCGCCTACGCCGGCATGGGTGCGGGGCAGGCCACCTCGCTGCTGCAGCAGATCGAGCGCCTGGACACGCTGGCCGATGCCGGCGCGCTGACGGCCGCGGCCGTCATCCCCGGCGCCAAGCAGGCCTGATCCCGGCCTGCGCCCCGGCCAGCGCGGCCGGGGCGCGCCTTGTGGCAGCCCACCTCGTCCGCAGGACCGGCCGCCGCGTCCCGGCGGCCCACAAAAAAGCCCTCCGCGAGGGAGGGCTCCAAATGCTCTCGTGAGAGAGGAATCGCAGGGCAGCTTCTCTTCAGACCTGCGAAGGCAACACGCGCTGGCACTGTTCGCCCAGGCCCTGGATGCCGGCACGCATGACCTGGCCATCCTTCAGGTAGACCGGCTCGGGCTTGATGCCCATGCCCACGCCCGGCGGGGTGCCGGTGGCGATCACGTCGCCCGGCTCCAGCGTCATGAACTGGCTGATGTAGGACACGACCTTGGCGACGCTGAACACCATCGTGCGGGTGTTGCCGTTCTGGCGCACCACGTCGTCGACCTTCAGCCACATGTCGAGCTCGTTGGGCTGGGTGATCTCGTCGGTGGTCACCAGCCACGGGCCGATCGGCGCGAAGTTGTCGTAGCTCTTGCCCTTCATCCACTGGCCGCCGCGGTCCAGCTGGTAGGTGCGCTCGGACACGTCGTTGATGACGCAGTAGCCGGCCACGTGCTTCAGCGCGTCGGCTTCGCGGACGTGCTTGGCGCGCGAGCCGATCACGATGGCCAGCTCGACTTCCCAGTCCAGCTTCTCGGCGCCGGGCGGGCGGGTCACGTCGTCGTAGGGGCCGCAGATGGCCGAGGTGGCCTTCATGAACAGCAGCGGCTCGGTGGGCAGCGGCATGTTCGATTCGGCGGCGTGGTCGGCGTAGTTCAGGCCGGTGCAGATCAGCTTGCCGACGTTGCCGACGCAGGCGCCGACGCGGTGCTCGCCTTCGATCACGGGCAGCGAGGCCGGATCCAGCGCGCGCAGGCGGGCCAGCGACTCGGGGCCGATGGTGGCGCCGGTGACGTCGGGGATGTGGGCGGACAGGTCGCGCAGGCGGCCTTCGCCGTCCAGCAGCGCCGGACGTTCCTGGCCTTTCGCACCGATGCGGAGGAGTTTCATGGCTTCAATCTCGCGGGATGGGGGGCATGGCAGGCCGCCGGGCCGTGACCGGCCCGGCATGCGGCCTTCAGGCTTCTTTCTTGACGACGTTGCGCAGCAGGCCGACCGAGGAAATCTCGACTTCGACGACCTCGCCGTCCTTCATGAAGCGCTGCGGATTGCGCTTGTCGCCGACGCCGCCCGGCGTGCCGGTGACGATCACGTCGCCGGGGCGCAGCGTCGCCCAGGTCGAGATGTAGGCGATCAGGCGCGGGATCGGGAAGATCAGCTGGTCGGTCTTGGCATTCTGCATCACCTCGCCGTTGAGGCGGGTGGTCAGCTCGACCACGCGGTCGGCCGGCAGCTCGTCCAGCGTGACCAGCGCCGGGCCGAACGAACCCGTCAGCGGGAAGTTCTTGCCCGGGATGAACTGGGCGGTGTGGCGCTGGTAGTCGCGCACGCTGCCGTCGTTGAAGCAGGACACGCCGAACACGTGGTCCCAGGCCTCGGCCTCGGGGATGCGGCGGCCGCCCTTGCCGATCACGATGGCCAGCTCGCCTTCGTAGTCGAAGCGGTCGGACTCGCGCGGCATCAGCAGCGGCTGGTCGGCGCCCTGCAGCGAATCGGGGATGCGCAGGAACACCGAGGGGTTGCCGACCACCTCGCGGCCGGTCTCGATGCGGTGGGCCTCGTAGTTGTGGCCGATGCAGGCGATCAGCGACGGGTCGGGGATCACCGGCAGCAGCTCGACCTGGCCGAGCTGGTGGTCGGCCGCGGCCTGGGCGTGCGGGGCGACCAGTTCGGCGGCGCGGCCGGTCTCGATCAGCGCGCGCAGCGTGGGGGCCTGGGCGCCGAGGCGGCTGGCCAGGTCGACGATGTCGGTGCCGCGCAGCAGGCCGTAGCTGGCCTGGCCGTTGGCACGGTAGGTGACGAAACGCATGGTGTCGTGGTTTTCCTAGGGGTTGTCTCTCGTGATGCGTTCAGAGGTCCAGCACCAGCCGCGCACTGCGCGAGCCCGAGCAGCAGACCATCATCGTGCGGTTGGAGGCCTTCTCGGCGTCGGTCAGCACCGAGTCGCGGTGGTCGACCTCGCCCTCGAGCACGACCACCTCGCAGGTGCCGCACAGTCCTTCGCGGCAGGAGGCGCCCACGCAGATGCCGTTGGCTTCCAGGGCCTCGAGCAGCGTGGTGCCGGCCGTGATCTGGATCTCCTTGCCGCTGCGCGCCAGCTGCACGACGTAGTTGCCGTCGGTGGCCGCGGCCTGCACCGGGGTGAAGCGCTCCAGGTGCACGTTGTCCGCCGGCAGGCCGGCCGCCTTGGCGGCCGCCTCGTAGGCGTCCAGCATGGGCGTGGGACCGCAGCAGTACAGGTGCGCGCCGACCGGCACCGCCTTCATGATCGCGGCCATGTCCATCACGCCGCCCGCCTCGTCGTCGAAGTGCAGGTGCGCGGCGTCGCCCAGCGCCTGCGCTTCCTCGAGGAAGGCCATGTCGGCGCGCGAGCGGGCCGAGTAGTACAGCGTGAACGGCTTGCCCAGCGCCTTCAGGCGCTGCGCCATGCACCAGATCGGCGTGATGCCGATGCCGCCGGCCACCAGCACGGTGTGGCTGGCGTCCTCGAGCAGCGGGAAGTGGTTGCGCGGGCCGGAGACGTGCAGCTCCATGCCGACGCGCGCCTGCTCGTGCAGCCAGCGCGAGCCGCCGCGGCTGTTGGGGTCGCGCTTGACGCCGACCACCAGGCTGCGGCGCTGCTCGCCGGACTCGACCAGCGAGTACGCACGCGTGATGCCGTTGGGCAGGTGCACGTCGATGTGCGCGCCCGGGGTGCACGACGGGAACGGCTGGCCGTCCAGGCGCACGAACTCGTACAGGTGCGTGTCGCGCGCGGCGTAGCGCACCGACTGCAGGCGCACCGGGACGCGGTCGAGGCTTTGTTCGCTCATGGTGTCAGGCTCCTGCCGCAACGACGTCCACGTCCATCTCGCCGATGCCCTCTACGCGGGCATGGATGCGGTCGCCCGGCACCACGGGGCCGACGCCTTCGCAGGTGCCGGTCATGATGATGTCGCCCGGCATCAGCGTGTAGAAGGTCGAGGCCCACGCAATCTGCTGCGCGATGTACATGATCATCTTCGCGGTGTTGGAACGCTGGCGCGGCTGGCCGTTGACGGTCAGCTCCAGGTCCAGCGCCTGCGGGTCGGCGATCTCGTCGGCGGTGACCAGCCACGGGCCCAGCACCGAGTAGGTGTCGACCGACTTGCGCATCGAGCGGTCCTCGCCGCCGCGCACGGTCATGTCCAGCGCGATCGCGTAGCCGGCCACGTAGGACAGCGCGTCCTCGGCCTTGACGTTCTTGGCGCTCTTGCCGATCACCAGGCCCAGCTCGATCTCGTGGTGGGTCAGGCGGTTGGGCAGGTGCACCTGCACCGGCTCGCTGCAGCCGATCAGCGAGCTGGTGGCCTTCAGGAACAGGCCCTGCTCCTCGATCGAGCCGGTGAAGCGGGTCGTGAAGGTGGCCGCGTCGGCCTTGGCCTCGGCGACGTGGTCGGCGTAGTTCACCGGCACGCCGATGATCTTGCCGGGCTGCGCCACCGGGCACAGCAGCTTCGCGCCGGCCAGCGGGCGCGCGGCGGCCTGCGGCAGCACGCGCTCGATCTCGGCGCGCACGGCGTCGAGGTTGGCAATCAGCAGGTCACCCTGGGCCTTGCAGCCGGCGGGGTACTGCGGGGCCGGCAGCACGCGCAGCGCGGCCGTGACGTCGAAAATTTGATCGCCCTGGACGACGCCCAGGCGGTCGTCGTCGTACCAGCAGATCTTCATGCAGCGTTCTCCTGAATTTCTTCCTGCAGCAGGCCCAGGCGGCGCAGCATGTCGGCATCCGACACGATGTAGATGCGCGCGCCGGCGCCGAAGGCGGTGTGCGACGCCCAGGCACGCTGCGGGATCGTGAACACGTCGCGCTGTTTCCAGCGCAGGGTCTGGTCGCCGATGCGGGATTCGCCCTCGCCTTCGACCACCGCGCAGACCAGGCTGGCGTTGGTGCGCATCGGCTTGGTGGTGACGCCGCCGTCGATCTGCATCATCGTCGACTCGAGCACCGCCATCGCGCTGGCCCCGTTGAGCGGGTTGACGTAGCGGATGCGGCGGGCGCCATCGGGCGACTCGGGCGCGGCCTGCAGCGCGCGCACCGCGTCGGCATAGGGGTAGCGGAACACCGGCGAGTGGTCGGCGCGGCCGTAGGTGACGGCCGGCAGGATGTTGGGCGACGCGAAGCAGGCGTCGGGCATCGTCACCGGGTTGTCGTGGATCGGGCCCGGCTCGAACATTGCCGTGCCGATCTTCAGGTGCAGCGGCACGTCCAGCACGTCCAGCCACACGACCGGCACCTTGCCGTCGTGGCGGTGTTCGTGCCAGGTCATGCCGGGCGTGAGCACCAGGTCGCCGAACTCCATCGGGCATTCCTTGCGGTCCACCAGCGTGATGACGCCGCTGCCCTCGAGCATGAAGCGCAGCGCGTTCATCGGATGGCGGTGCGGCCGCGCGGTCTCGCCGGGCAGCAGGCATTGGTAGGCCGCCAGCACGTTGCCGCAGGTGAACTCGTCGGCCAGCGACTGCGATGCGGGGCTCCACATCTGCAGCACGCGGCGCTGCACGGCCGCGGGGGACTGCTCCTGGAAGGCCAGCTCGATGAGCGGGCGCATCTCTTCCCAGCGCCAGATGTGCGCAGGGATCGGCGGGGCAGCCTCCTTGTGGGCGTTGGGGCTCTCCCACAGCGGGGCCAGGCGCGCCTCGTGCCAGCGGCGCAGGACGTCTTCGTTCGTCAGCGACATGGTGGGGTCTCCTTTTTTCTTGCGGTTCCCGTCAGAGGCGGAAACTCTCGAACGTGCCGGGATGGAACAGGTCTTCCGGGGTCACCAGTCGCGAGGACAGGCCCTGGC